>Ga0213882_10000016_pt1 | contig 131655 bp, 122 predicted proteins | sample BarmaccoBMER_R09_FD_160106 | JGI IMG/M metagenome (GOLD analysis project Ga0213882, IMG submission 160106) | Barbacenia macrantha exposed rock microbial communities from rupestrian grasslands, the National Park of Serra do Cipo, Brazil - ER_R09 ...
TACCAAACCCGGGGTGGTTCACCGGGTCCTGGGTGAGGAGCACCCCTACACCCTGCTCTCGGCCGTCATCCTTGCCGCCACCCTACGGGAGCTGGGGCGGTATGAGCAGGTCCGCCAGCTCGGCGAGGACACCCTGGCCCGCCTGCGCCGGGTCCTGGGTGAGGAGCACCCCTACACCCTGCTCTCGGCCGCCAGCCTTGCCGGCATCCTACGGGAGCTGGGGCGGTATGAGCGGGCTCGCCGGCTCGGTGAGGACACCCTCACCCACTGCCGCCGGGTCCTGGGTGAGGAGCACCCCTACACCCTGCTCTCGGCCGTCATCCTTGCCGCCACCCTGCGGGAGCTGGGGCGGTATGAGCAGGCCCGCCGGCTCGCCGAGGACACCCTCACCCGCTGCCGCCGGGTCCTGGGTGCCGACCACCCCTACACCCTGTTCTCGGCCGTCATCCTTGCCGGCATCCTGCGGGAGCTGGGGCGGTATGAGCAGGCCCGCCGGCTCGCCGAGGACACCCTCACCCACTGCCGCCGGGTCCTGGGTGCCGACCACTCCCACACCCTGCGCTCGGCTGTCATCCTTGCCGGCATCCTGTGGGAGCTGGGGCGGTATGAGCGGGCCCGCCGGCTCGCCGAGGACACCCTCACCCACTGCCGCCGGGTCCTGGGTGCCGACCACCCCCACACCCTGCGCTTCGCCCACAGGCTCGCCGTTGTCCTGGCGGATGGGGATGGGCCTGACCAGGGCCACCAACTCGGGCGAGCTTCGATGTGAACACGGATCACCCGTGCGTCGGGGTGCCTGGGAGCCTCACCGCGTGCGGCTGAGCTGCGGCTACACGCCCGTGGGCCTCGACCAGCGCGAACTCCTCGTGCCGCTTGCGCTAACAGCTCGCTGACGAGGATCACGCATGAGCCCCAGCTTGGAAGATCGGGCGACGATCAAGGTCCTGACCAGCGCTGACGCTGATCTGCGGGGATAGGTGGGGAAGTGACACGAGTAACCGCTATTGATCCATCGTGACCCTGAGAAGGGGCACACTGGGGGCACGCGCCCGCGCGGTCCATCGGGAGCTCGGAAACTGTTTCGGGGGTGCCTCGTCCTGGCCTTGGCCTGTGGCTGGCGATGGGTCACACCGTGGCCGTATGACTGCCATTGGTGACCGCTCGTCACGCAGGACACGGCCCCTGGGTCGACAGTCGGGCAATTTCTAGTCATACTTCTGACCATGACGACAATGTCGCTCGCTGATGTCAAGGCGCGCTTATCCGAGCTGGTGGGTAGAGTCCATGATCACCACGAACGGGTCACGGTGACGGTGCACGGCCGACCGTCTGCCGTGTTGATCGCGGTAGAGGATCTGGAGGCGTTGCAGGAGACATTGTCGGTTCTGTCCGATCCTGACACTCTGCGGCGCTTGGTTCAGTCCGACGCTGAGCTGGCGCGAGGCGAGGTAGTCGGCGCTGAGGAGTTGGCGGAGTCGATGGCGGCACGACGCCGACACTCGGCGTGAGTCACCGGTCGACGGAGCGCTTCTCGCTTCGCGTCACTCCGGCCGTTCGGCGAGCGCTCGCTGAGCGGCTTCCCGAGCCGGTTGCGTTTGCCGCGTTCGAGTTCATCAACGGGCCACTGTTGGACAATCCGCACCGTGTTGGCAGACGCCTCCTGGCGCCACTGGATGATCGGCACAGCGCTCGCCGCGGCAGTTACCGGATCATCTACCGGATCGACGACAAGGCGCGGACGGTCACGGTCGTAGATGTGGATCATCGTGGTGATGTTTACAAGCCACACTGAAGCCACGGCGAGTTCTCGATGGTCGGCTTGAGCTGCATCTCGCCGGCCCGCTCGAAGGTCAAGCTCGGCGCAGTTGCGGCCCTGGACCGGTCTGACCTAGGTGGAGCGGGCGACCGGGATCGAACCGGCATGGCCAGCTTGGAAGATCGGGCGGCGATCAAGGGATCTGGCCTGTGTTGATGCTGACCTGCGGGTACTCGGGGACAGGTGAGGTGAGTGACCGCTGTCGACCCCTGGCGACCCTGGGAAGGGGCACGCGGGGGGCACGGGGCTGCGTGAGTGTGAGGTGCCTACTGTCCCGCAGGATGCGCGAACGGAGCGGGTATGCCTCACCGTCGGCGAGTTTGTCTCGGAGCGGGCCGCTACGCCTGCGGCGCCGTAGGATGGGATCCCCGTGTCTCCGGGGCCTACCCCTTGTCTGGCCAGCCTTGGGCCATCCCGGATAGGCCGGGACGCTGGGAGGCTTGGGTATGTCCCGCAAGTGCTCGTTGCCGCTGGTTCAGGTGTTGTTGTTCTTGTTGGTGACGTTGCTCGGGATTGCCACCGGCAACCTGAGCAAGAGCACGGGTGTCCTTCCGTGGGGCTTGGAGCTCCTTCGGCGACAGTCGTTGCCACTGGCTGGCAGCACCGTGCTGCTGATCATCGGGGTGATGGTCTGGCAGCATCGGGTGGAGGAGCGTTTGGCGTCGCCGGCTCGGCCGATCTGGGAGTCGGATCGGACGCCTTTCCCCGGGCTTGAGGCGTTCACTGAACACGACTCGGCAGTGTTCTTCGGTCGCAACACTGAGATCACCGAGCTGTTGGGTCGCCTTCATCCGGTAGCTGCGGCGCGGGTCAATCGGTTGGTGACGGTGGTCGGTCCCTCCGGTGCGGGGAAATCGTCCCTTATCCAGGCGGGGGTAGTGCCGCGGCTACGGCAACGCCGCGGCGGCTGGATCGTGGTGCCATCGATGGTGCCCGGGAACCATCCGCTGCGTAGCCTGACCCGGAGTCTCGCGGCAGCAGACCCAGGACGTTTGATCGAGGACGTGCCGGCTCATCACTTTGCCGATGGGCTTCGTACCGTTCGCGGACGTCCACACGCCCCGGTGCTGCTGATCGTTGATCAGGCTGAGGAGCTGATCACTCTGTGCGGGGAATCAGAGCGCGCCGCCTTTCTCGAGCTGCTGGCCGGCGCCCTGGATGCAGACCCGCGGCTGTGGATCATCCTGATCATGCGCTCGGAGTTCCTGACCGTGTTCCTGGGCACCGAGCAGGCTCGGCTATTTCGTGATCCCGTTGCGGTAGGGACGTTGGGTCGTGCGGCGCTAGTCGAGGTCATCGAGCAGCCGGCCCGACGCGCGGGACTGACTTTCGACCCACCGACTCTGCCGCAGCGGATGGCGACCGATGCCGCCGGCGGCGATGCCCTGCCGCTGCTTGCGTATGCCTTGCAGGAGCTTTGCCTCGCCGCCGGGCCGGGACGGGCATTAACCGCCGATGCCTACCAGCGGATTGGCGGGGTCGCAGGAGTACTGACCCGGCAAGCCGACAAGGTCACCACGGAGCTGGGAGGCACTGACCCGACCGGGCCGGTGCTGTCGACGCTGCTGAAGTTCGTCACGATCGGCGAAAACGAGCCGACTCGCCGCCGAGTGCGGCGCAGCGCACTGACCGAGGCACAATCTCGTGTCGCTGAGGAGTTCATCACCGCGCGACTGCTGACCAGCCACGAAGACGGCGACGACGCCGTCCTTGAAGTGGCGCACGAGGCGTTGTTCCGTTCCTGGGCGCCGCTTCGGCAAGCCATCGAATCATCCGCCGACCAACTGCGCTGGCGGGCAGACTTAGAACGGTGGGCCAGGGACTGGGAGAATTCCTACCGCCAGGACGCTTATCTGCTTCGCGATGAACGCCTCAAAGCCGCCCAGCGTTGGGCCGCATCGGACAGTGAAATGGTGGACGGCGTTGCCCTCGTGGCGGAGTTTCTAGCCTGTTCTAATCGAGCCGATCACGCCACGATGGAACGCCTCTCCGAGGCCATCGCCCGGCAGGCACTCGGCAGCGTCGACAGTGATCCTGACTACAGCGTGCTGCTAGCGCTCGCCGCCCGTGAAGAATGTGCGCCCACGACCCTTGCTTTACGGGCTTTGATGGCCACACTGGTCATCTCTCAGGTGCGTGTCGTCCTCCGTGGCCATGATGATGGAGTTCTCCGGGTGGCGTGGTCACCGGACGGTCGGCGGTTGGCCACCGCCTCGAGCGACCGAACTGTCCGCATGTGGAACGCCGACAACGGCAGCGAAATCGCAGTGCTGCGCGGCCACGACGATTGGGGGCGAGGGGTGGCGTGGTCACCGGACGGTCGGCGGCTGGCCACCGCCTCGAGCGACCGAACTGTCCGCATCTGGAACGCCGACAACGGCAGCGAGCTCGCAGTGCTGCGCGGCCACGACGATGAGGTTTGGGGGGTGGGGTGGTCACCGGACGGACAGCGGCTGGCCACCGTGTCGCGCGATGGCACGGCACGGATCTGGGACACCAGCAGTCGCGGTGTCGAGCTGACGGTACTGCGCGTTCACGGCGATGGGGTTCGTGGACTGGCGTGGTCACCGGATGGGCGACGGCTGGCCACGGGGTCGAACGACCGGACCGCCCGGATCTGGGACATCTGTAGCGGCAGCGAGCTCACAGTGCTGCGCGGCCACCGTAAAGCGGTTCAGGGAGTGGCATGGTCACCGGACGGTCGGCGGCTGGCCACCGCGTCGATCGACCGCACGACCCGAATCTGGGACACCGGATGTGGCAGCGAGCTTCTGGTGCTCTATGGCCATGACGCGGAGGTTCGGGAGGTAGCGTGGTCACCGGACGGTCGGCGGCTGGCCACCGCCTCTCGCGATCGCACCGCCCGGATCTGGGACGCCGACAGCGGCAGCGAGCTCACCGTGCTGCACGGCCACAGTGGCTGGGTCCGGGGGGTGGCATGGTCACCCGACAGTCAGCTGGTGGCCACCGCGTCGAACGACCGGACCGCCCGGATCTGGGATACGCGAGGTACCAACGAGCTCGCGGCGTTGTACGGACATCACGATGATGTTCGTGCGGTGGTGTGGTCACCCGATGGTCGACGACTGGCCACCGCGTCGCACGACCACACCACCCGGATCTGGGACGCCGACAGCGGCAACGAGCGCAGAGTGCTGCGCGGCCACGAGGATGATGTTCGGGCGGTGGTGTGGTCACCTGATGGTCGGCAACTAGCTAGCGCGTCGCAGGACAGGACGGCCCGGATCTGGGACCCCGACAGCGGCAGCGAGCTCACCGTGCTGCACGGCCACCAGGATGCGGTTCAGGGAGTGGCGTGGTCACCGGACGGTCGGCGGCTGGCCACCGCGTCGAACGACCGCACCGCCCGGATCTGGGACCCCGACAGCGGCAGCGAGCTCACCGTGCTGCACGGCCACAACGATTGGGTTTGGGGGGTGGCGTGGTCATCGGACGGTCGACGGCTGGCCACCGCGTCACGTGACTGGACAGCCCGGATCTGGGAGATACAAAGCGGGAGTGAGCTTGCGCTGCACGGCCACGACGATGAGGTTCGAGGCGTGACATGGTCACCGGACGGACGGCAGCTGGTTACCGGGTCAGCCGATCGGACAGTTCGAATCTGGGACGCCGAATCCGGCGCCGAAATCATCGTCATCGGCGCTCACGGCAAGGGAGTCGAAAGCGTATCGTGGTCTCCAAACGGTAGACAAATCACTTCCGCTTCGCAGGACGGAACCTGCCGAATCTGGGATGCGACGATCGGTATCGAGGAGCTGGTGGCCAACGCCCACCGCCGCGTTTTCCGGAAACTGACCACCGAGGAGCGACGCAACCTCATGCTCCCCCCGTCGATCAGTTACTAAGGGGAACGTAGGTTTCCAGACTCAAGAAATTGCGTTGCCGCAGGTCGGGAATGTTCATGAGTCCAGTTACTTACGTTCTCATTAGTAATGAGGGTTATTCAGGCGGTGGCGTAGAAGTGCAAAGCAATTACGGTTGAGATGGTCGTGGTGAATGTCGCGAGCGGTCGACGGTAGTCGGTGTGCATGATGCGCCAGGTCTTGAAGTTGGCGACGGTCCGCTCGATGATGTAGCGGATCTTGTTGATCTGGGTGTTAAATTCTTTCTCCCAGTCCAGCAGATCGCGGTGCATGGGCTTTTTGATGGGAGTGATCATGCCGTTACCGATGTATCCTTTGTCGCCCATCCAGTTGCCGGGATCGAGTGTCAGCAGGACTCCTGACTCACTCAGGCAATAAGTGTCGTGGTGACATCCGTCGACCGGATCGGAGATCCACGTGAGGCGTCCGGACAACGTGCAGGCGATCTGGACGTTCATGCCTGTGGTCTTGTGCTTGCCGGAGTACAACTCCGGGTGCGAGGCCCATGACCAGCACGGCAGCAGAGTGCCGTCCACGATGTACTGTGCGCGCCCGTCAAGCTCGTCGGCCGTGGGCACATACCCGCTGAGCGCCTTGCCCAGCAAGGGCGTCACCCCAGAAATCGCGCGGCTGATCGTCGGCTGGGATACCCCGAACGTCTCACCTGACTCGGCCTGCGCTCGATTGCGACGCAGATACGTCAATGCCACGACGACAGGCTTGAACAGCCCCAAGATCGGCGGCCATGTATTAGCCGGTAAGCCCACAGCCGCCGCGGACCAAGACACACAGCTCGACAATTTCATCCTTGCTGAAACCTGTTGTATAATACAAATCCGGCGGTCCGTTCCTTGGAGGTTGAGTGTGGCAACCCAATTCTTCCAAGAAACGGGCCGCCACTCACGGAGGCGCGCCGAGAGGTTCTCGATCAACTCGCGTGAATAACCCTCAATATTCGCTGGAGAACAGCACGCGGACGGCATGTTGAAAATGGTTGACCTTGGGCTCAAACGATCGTAACGACCCCCCGTTATCCTAGCAGATTTTGATCCTGCTAAGGTACCCCATTTCCGGTGGATCTTCTGGGGGGGAATGATTGATGAGTGGGGCTGAGCCGTTGTACGCCGAAGAACGGGAGACGATCTCCCGGGAGCCGCACCTGAACCGGTCGGCACGTTCTATCGGGAAACTGCTCGGGCGACATCATAGCACGATCCTTGAGTTCAAACGGTGAGCGCGAGACCGGCCTTGGCCTGGGGCGAGGGCTCGTAAGCCGGCCCGCGCATCGGCCTCGGGTATTCACGGCGGGCTTGAGATTATGGATTTTGATGGTGTCGGAACGAGGGAGAGTGTCCCTGATCTGGGATGATGCGGATTGTCGAGATCTGCATGAACCCAGAGAGGAACACCCTGCAGGTGAAGGCTACAAGTACTCGGCGGCTGGTCGGGGATGCCGCGCTGGCGTGGTCGCAGGGGCTCAAGGTGGAGGTCGGTGGGGCCGGGACCCTCGCCACGGCGGGGGTGGTGCTGCCGTGGTTGTTGGCTGATCGGCTGGGCTTGACAGCCGGGCTGGCGCAGGTGGTGGCGCGAGCGGGGTTCTTCCCGCTGCGACATCGGGGGCGGGCGCTGGTGGATGCGGCGTGCGCGTTGGCGGCCGGGGCGACGTGCCTGGCCGATGTGGAGGCGATGACCGCGCGGGAGGAGCTATTCGGTCCCGGCGGTGGGGCGTCGGGTTCCACGATGTTGCGGGCGCTCGAGGAGCCGGCCGAGCGACTCGGCGGCGACGGGCTTCCCGGGCGGCGCCTGGCCCGGGTCACCGCGGCGGCGCGGGTCCGGGCGTGGGAGGCGATCGTGGCCCGGCACGGGCAGCTGCCCGCGGTGCGGGTCGCCGGTCAGGATCTGGCCCGACCGGCCACAGAGCCCGGTGGGAGCCCGCGCCCGGTGCTGGTGATCCGCCTGGACGCCACGTTGATCGAGGCGGCCAGCCCCCAGGCGCAGGCGGCGGGAACCTACAAGGGCGGGTTCGGTTTTCCCCCGTTGACCGGCTGGTGCTCCAACATCGGCGACGCGCCGGCGGTGATGCAGCGCCCAGGCAACGCCGGCTCGTTTACCGCCGCCGACCACCTCGCGGTCCTCAAGGCGACCTTCGCCCAGGTCCCGGCCGGGTGGCGCACCGACGTGCTGGTCAGCATCGACGGCGCGGGCGCCTCGCACGAGGTCATCGAGTATCTGACCGCGTTGAACACCGCGCCCGAGCACGGGCGGCGAGGCCGGCCGGTGGAGTACAGCATCGGCCGGCCGGTCGACGACCGGACCATGACCGGGATCGAGCAACTGCGCAACAGAGACTGGAGTGCCGCGCTGCACGCCAACGGCGACCCCGACCCCGCCGCGCGGGTCGCGGAGCTGACCGGACTCCTGCGCCGCGGCCCGGGTGGTGACCGGCCGGCGACCTGGCCGCCCGACATGCGCGTCCTGGCCCGGCGCACCCCGCGCCCACTCGGCAAACCGGCCAAGCTCGGCGAACACCCGGACTGGGAGTACGGCGCGTTCGCCACTAACACCGCCCACGGGCAGATCCAGTTCCTCGACGCTCGCCACCGCACCCAGGCCCACGTCGAGGACAGGATGAAGCAGTTCAAGGCCTGCGGCGCCCGCAACCTGCCCTCGATCGACTACGGCCGCAACGCCGCCTGGCTGCAACTGGCCGCCCTGGCCACCACGCTGACCGCCTGGCTACGCCACTGCGCACACGACGGCGAGCTGACCAGCGCCTCCACCAAGACGCTGCGGTTTCGGATCCTGTCCGCCCCAGCCCGGCTGATCATCCACGCCCGCCGTCGCATCTTAAAGATCCCACCCGGCTGGGCATGGGCCAGCGACCTGGCCACCGCCTGGGACCGTCTGCAAGCCCTGCACCCAGCCTGACTCAACCCCCACCCGTTCCGACCACCCGCACCACCCGGCCGAACCGTGGAACCCGGCGCCCACCCGAGCACCCTCGGACAGCCCACCACGCCCACCACCGCCCACCCACCACAACATGATCCACAACCCGGAAGATCACGAAATAGTGGATCAGCGTGAATGATCTAGGTCGGGCAGCCTCTGGCCTGCCCGCTATTAGCTCGATGTGAGCCCTCGCGAGGGTCCCAGGTCAAGGCCGGTGTCGCGCTCACCACTAGAGACCACCCCGGCCGGTGCAGATGGCCGCCGCAGCGCGGTGTGGGCTGACGGTGCCCCGAACGTTGGTCAGCAACGACCCGGCGGCGGTGTCCCGGTTCGCGGCGGCATCGGCACCGGGTGTCGTGCTCAAGCCGTTGAGCACAAATCTGATCTACGAGGACCACACCTACAAGATGGGCTGGACGCGGCGGCTGTCTGCGGTGGACATGGCCGACCTGCGTGGCGTCGCCGTCACCGCGCACCAGGTGCAGGACTGGGCACCGAAGCGGTGGGAGTGCCGGGCTGTGGTGGTGGGTGCGGACATTTTCGCGGTGGCGATCCACGCCGGGTCGGAGTCATCTTATGTGGACTGGCGGTCGGACTATCCGGCGCTGTCCTACGAGGTGGTGGAGCTACCGGCGGCGGTGACCGACGGCCTACGGGCGTTCATGGCCGAGCTGGGGTTGATCTACGGGGCATTTGATCTCGTGGTCGGCTCGGACGAGGCCGGCGGCGAGATCGTGTCGTTCTTGGAGATCAACCCCGGCGGTCAGTACGGGTTCCTTGAGGAAGCGACCGGGGTACCGATCACCGACAGCCTGGTGCGCTTGCCGGCCCGGGGGAGTGGCTGATGGCGGTGACGGTGCCCGCATCGACCTGGCGGGCGCTGGCTCGACGACTGGCCGACGAGCTGGACGATGATGGTGACCTGCACACGCCCCAGTGGCGGGATGCGCTGCTGGCGGTGCCGCAGCATGAGTTCGTGCCGCGCTACTACGCGCCGGAACCCGATGCTCGCCCGTTGCGCTGGGTAATGCACGAACCGCAGGGTGCCGAGAGTACCCAGCGGTGGCTCGATCTGGTTTACTCGCCGACCACGCTGATCACCGCCTTGGCGGACTATGTGGACCGGGGCGTGCAGGCCCCGGTGTCGAGCGCGACCAAGCCGGATCTGGTGATCCGGATGCTGGAGGCCCTCAAGGTCACTGAGGGGATGCGGGTGTTGGAGATCGGCACTGGCACCGGCTACAACGCCGCGCTGCTCGCTCACCGGCTCGGCAGCCGACGGGTGTGCTCGGTCGACATCGACCCCCAGCTCGTGTCGGAGGCCCGGCACCGGCTGGCCCGGCTCGGTTATACCCCCACGGTGGTGACTGCGGACGGTGCCGACGGTCTGGCTGAGCACGCCCCGTTCGATCGGATCATCGCCACCTGCGCTGTGTTCGCCGTTCCTGGAGCGTGGATTGAGCAGTTACGGCCCGGGGGGCTGGCGCTGGTCCACGTCGAGGGGCCGCTGGGGGCCGGGAACCTGCTCGCGCTGCGGCGCGCCGCGGCGCCGGTGCTTCAGGGGCGGTTCCTGCCGTGGTGGGGGTGCTTCATGCGTCGCCGCGCCACCGCCGGCGCCACGGTCGGCTCACCCCGACCGGCCCGCACCGCCGAGCCGCCGGTGACCCGCCACACGGCGCTCGATCCGGCCGAGCTGGACGGGGGCAGACACTTCCCGTTCCTGGCTCAGCTCTACCTGCCACCGGGGATGTTCCGCAGCGTCTCCACCGGTGACGAGCATGTCGCGGTGACCCAGCTGCGTGCGCCGGACGGCTCCTGGTGCGAGGTCAGCCGCGAGCCCGACGCCACCGGCCGCCACACCGTGCGCGAAGCCGGACCAACCCCGCTGTGGGCCAACGTGGAGACGGCCTGGCGACGCTGGCGACAGCTGGGCGCCCCGGCCTGGCGTGAGTTCGGGCTGACCGTCACCGCCACTGCGCATCAGGTCTGGCTCCGCGACCCCCACCACGGCCCATGCTGGGCACTCCCGACACCCGAAGCGCCGGCACGGCCATAGGTCTCACCGGCGTCCGCGCGCAAGCGGCCCTAGTGCCCGTACTCAAGGCCCACCGCCGAGGTGGGTGAGGGCCTCCTGCGCGCCGTAGCACAATGTCCTCCCGCGAGGACACGACACGCGAGATGGGGGCTTGATCAGTGCTCATGACGGTGCTCAGCCGACCGGCGTCATCTGACGGGAGGCGGGGCTGTGGCGGAGGCGAATGAGCGGCTTCGGGTGGCGCGGCGGCGCACCGCCTCGCTCACCCATCCGGGGGGGTGTCTGACTCGTCAGGAGCTCGCCGAGCTGGTCAACACCTGGGTCTGGGAGCACCACGACAAGAAGGTGGAGGCCACGGCGAACTACGTCGGCAAACTGGAACAAGGCGTCATTCGGTGGCCGGGTACGTTGTACAGGGAGGCCTTCCGGGCGATCTTCGGTGTCTCCACCGACTCCGCGTTGGGGTTCGTCAACGCCCGGTCCCGCCGCGCGGCAGTGAAGCTGGACAACGTGAAACGCAAACAGTTCATCCACAGCGCCACCACGCTCGGGGTGGGTGCTTTCGCCCTGGGAGAGCTGCTGGTGGCGCTGCCGGAGGGTAGCGAACCCACCCCGATCCCCGCTCGGGTCGGCGCGACCGAGATCGAACAGATCCACGCCGCCACGGAAGTGTTCGAGTCGTGGAGCCGCACCTATGGTGGCGGGTTGGTCCGGGATGCCGTCATGGGCCAGTTGCGCTGGTCGGCCGGCCTGCTGGAGGCCACCTGCCCGGACCGGCTGCGCCCCGAGCTGTTCTCCGCGGTCGGTGACCTCGCGGATATGGCGGGGTGCATGGCCTACGACGCTGGTGCCCAGGGGGAGGCCCACCGGGTGCACCGTTTCGCGCTGGCCTGCGCGGAGCGGGCCAAAGACTGGCCCCTGCGCGCCGAGGTCCTGTCGAGCATGGCGAAGCAGGCGATCTGGACCGGGCAGCCCGATGACGGGCTCACGCTGGCCGAACAGGCTCTGGTCCGCGCTGACCGGCTCACCGCGACCGGACGGGCGATGCTGCACACCGACCGGGCCCGCGCGCTGGCCAAGATGCGCCGAGTTGAGGAGACATTGACCGCCATCGGCACCGCCGATGAGCACTTCGCGCACTCCATCCCGGCCGACGACCCGCCGTGCATGGCCTACTACAACGACACGCGCCACATCCAGCTCACCGGGCGGTCCCTGTTCGATCTCGCGGTACTCGGCCGCAACCCTGCTGAGGCCACCGACCGGCTCACGGCGGCAGTGGCCGGGAACACCGATGGCTATGCCCGCTCCCGGGCGATCTCTCTGACCGCGCTGGCCAGCCTGACGATGGCTACCGGCGACCCCCTCCAGGCCGCCGCCCTTGGACACGAGGCCTTGGACGTCGCCGGCACTCTCCGCTCCCGCCGCGTCACCGAGGACCTGCGTGAACTGGCCCACTATGCCGCCGCGCACCAGCACCTCGATGAGGTCGCGCACCTGCGGCACCGGATCAAGACTCTGGTGTGCGCCGACAGGCCGTGGGGAGGGTGGAAATCGTCGCCTTGATCCGCCCTTGAGCCGCACGTGATCACGTTCCTCCCGTGCGGGTCTGAAGCCGGGAGAGTCACCACCACGCCGCCGCTCTTCGCCTCGGATCTCTAGGGCGGCGGTGAGTGGCGGCGGCCCCGCTTCTCGGGCGACGAACCGCGCGGGGCCGCCGCCTTCCACACGACAGATCACTCGGGGGAGTACCACTGTGGACTATGACGACGCTTCGCAGCTGCCGCTACCACTGGCCTCCCGCCCACCACGCGACGCCGACGGCACCCGTATCCCGCTGCAGAGCCGGGTCGAACAGGTCAGGGTGGACAAGAACCACGGAGCGCTACCGTCCCGGCTGCACCAGCAAGGCCAGGTCGTCGGCCAGAGCCACAACCTGATATACGTGCGCTTCGACCTCGATCATCGGCTGATCTGCCTGCGTCCCCACCTCGTGCGTGTGATCGAAACGCCGGACCACGGTCGCTGACGATGGCGCCTGGTAAGCAACGTCAGGCGATCGTCGCGCAGCTCTCTTGTCGAACTCGGCGCACTGAGAGCAGCCGGTTGAGAGTGCCCGGGTGCGGGGTTGGTGGTAGGGGGAGGGCCGGCTCGACCTACGCTGAGTGCCGTGGGGCTCACCGAGCTTGTCATCTCCGGGCCGCTGCTGCTGGCGGCCGGGGTGGCGGTGCTCGCCGGTGCGGCCAGCTTCGCCTCGCCGTGCGTGGTCCCGCTGGTGCCGGGGTACCTCGCCTACCTCACCGGGCTGGTCGGCGCCGAGGGCCCCGGCGCCGCAGGTCCCGGCCGGGGCCGGGTGCTCGGCGCGGTGGCGCTGTTCGTGCTCGGTTTCTCGGTGGTGTTCATCGCCGGCGTGGTGACCGTGCTCGGCGTCGCGGAGCGGCTCGTCGTCAACGAGGTCATCCTGCAACGTGTGGGTGGGGTGGTCACCATCGCGATGGGGTTGGTCTTCATCGGGTTGGTGCCTGTGCTGCAGCGGGACCTGCGGATCCATCCCCGACCCGGGCCGCACCCGCGACCGGGGCTTCACCCGCAGGCCGGGCTGGGACCTCGTCACGTGCTGGGCGCACCGCTGCTGGGCGCGGTGTTCGGGCTCGGCTGGACGCCCTGCCTCGGGCCCACCCTCACCGGGGTGACCGCGCTGGCCGTCGGCACTCCCGGTGGGGGCCTGGCTCGCGGAGTGCTGCTGGTGGTCGCCTACTGCCTCGGGCTGGGAGTGCCCTTCCTGCTCCTCGCGCTGGGTGCCCGGCGCGCCGTGCGGGCGGTGTCCTGGCTACGCCGGCACGTCCGGGGGGTGCAGCTGGTCGGTGGGGGGTTGCTCATCGTGGTCGGCGTGGCGCTGGTCACCGGACTGTGGGCGGAGCTCGTCGCGGTACTGCGTGGACCGCTCGCCGGCTTCGAGACGCCGATTTAGATGACGCCGATCTCAATGACGCCGACCTAAGATGATGCCGACTGAGAGGGTTCGGACGAACCCCGTCACGGCCGCGGCGCGTAACACCTGGCGCGGGCTGACCAGCATGCGCACGGCGCTGGTACTGCTGTTCCTGCTGGCGCTGGCCGCGCTGCCGGGAGCCCTGCTGCCGCAGTACTCGCTGAACCCCCAGCGGGTCCGGACCTACCAGGCGCAGCATCGCAGCCTGGCGCCGGTGCTGGACCGGCTGGGCGCCTTCGAGGTGTTCGCCAGCCCCTGGTTCGCGGCGATCTACCTGCTGCTGTTCGTGTCCCTGGTGGGCTGCGTGGTGCCCCGCGGTATCGAGTACGCCCGCCAGCTGCGCCGGGCCCCGGTGGCCACCCCCCGCAACCTCGGCCGGCTGCCGCACCACGCACGCGCTGAGTCCGACACCGCCCCCGAGGAGGTCCTCGCCGCCGCCCGACGACGGCTGCGGGGCTGGCGGGTCGCCGAGCGGGAGGAGCCCGACGGGGCCCGGACGCTGTCCGCCGAGCGCGGCTACCTGCGGGAGGCCGGCAACCTCGTCTTCCACCTCGCCCTGCTCGGGCTGCTGGTGTCTTTCGCCATCGGCAAGTTGGTCGGCTACCAGGGCCAGGTGATCGTGCTCGCCAACGGCTCGCAGTTCTGCAACTCCGGCCCGCTGGCCTACGACTCGTTCACCCCCGGCCGGTCCGTCGACGGCACCGCGCTAGAACCGTTCTGCCTGCAGGTCAACGCCTTCACCCCGACATACCTGCCCACCGGGCAGCCGACGCGGTTCCGCGCCGGCATCGCCTACCAGGGCCCCGACGATCTGGCCGCCGGAACCTGGCATCCCTACCAGCTGGAGGTCAACGACCCGCTTCGGATCGGCAGTACCCGGGTCTACCTGATCGGCCACGGTTACGCGCCGCGGTTCACCGTCACCTTCCCGGACGGGCAGCGGCGCAGTGGCGTGGTGCAGTGGCGTCCGGTGGACACGGCCACCCTGCTGTCGGAGGGCACGACCAAGTTCGACCCGCCCGGGGTGACCGACGACGCCGTACGGCGCACCCGCCAGCTCGCGGTCACCGGGCTGTTCGCGCCGACCGCGGCGTTTCAGGGCTCGCTGCTGTCCTCGGCGTTCCCGGACCTGCTCGATCCGGCCGTCGCGGTCGACGTGCTCAAGGGCGACCTGGGCAACAACTCCGGCCGCGGCCAGTCCATCTTCTCGGTCGATGAGTCCATGGTGGACTCTGGACGGCTCAAGCAGGTCGCGCGGAGCAACCTACGCCTCGGCGAGCAGCTCACCCTGCCCGACCGCACAGTGGTGCGCTTCGACGGGGTGACCCGGTTCGTCTCGCTGCAGGTCTCCTATGACCCGGCACAGCTCTGGGTGCTGGCCTTCGCGGTGCTGGTGCTCGGTGGCCTCGGGTTGTCCCTGGCGGTGCGGCGCCGCCGGTTCTGGGTGCGCGTCACGCCGGCTGGACCGGCCGGTACCGTGGTCGAGCTGGGAGGGCTGGCCCGCACCGAGGCTGCGGGCTACGGCGAGGAGTTCGATCGGATCGCGGCTGAGCTGCTACCGCCAGGACGGGCGGTGCCACCGGTGCTCACTGGTCACCAGCGGGGACCGCGGCCGACGGAAGGAGGGGTGAGCAATGCCGACCAACCCGGTTCTGGCCTCCTATAGCGACCTCGCCTACGGCACCGCGCTGGTGCTCTATCTCCTCGCGCTGGTGCTGCACGCCGTGGAGTACGCGTCCGGTCGGGTCCCGGTGCCCGCCGCGGCGGGGCGAGTGGCTGCCGAGGGCGGTGGGGCTGTGGCGACACTGGCTCCTCCAGAAGGCGTCCCCCAAGGGGCACCGCTCCGGGGAAAGCCCGAACGGATCGGCCGGTCCGCGGTGGCGCTCACCGGGCTCGCGGTACTGGTGCACGCCGGCTCACTGACGCTGCGGGGCGCCGCGCTCGGAAGGGTGCCCTGGGCCAACATGTACGAGTTCACCTCGGCGATCTGCTTCGTCGCGGTAGCCGGTTGGCTGGTCGCGCTGTACCGGCAGTCCATGACCGACCGCCAGCCCACGACGAACCGAGAGCCCAAGACGAACCGAGAGCCCAGCGCCGCGGGCTCGTTGCGCCGGCTGGGCGGGTTCGTCCTGCTGCCCGTCGTGGTGCTGATGTTCCTGGGCGGCACGGTGCTCTACGCGCAGGCCGCGCCGCTGATCCCGGCGCTGAACTCGTACTGGATCACGATCCATGTCTCTGCGGCGGCCACCGCGTCGGGCATCCTGCTGGTCTCCGGGGTGGCCAGCGTGCTGTACCTCCTCAGCCCAGAGAACGGCTCAGGGGACGGATCACGGCTCGCCGCCCGGCTGCCCGCCGGCGCCACCCTGGACCGGCTGGCTTACCGCACCGCCGTTCTCGCCCTGCCGATCTGGACCTTCGCGATCATCACCGGCGCGATCTGGGCTGAGGCGGCGTGGGGCCGCTACTGGGGCTGGGACCCGAAGGAGACGTGCGCACTGGTCGCCTGGGTGGTCTATGCGGGGTACTTACACGCCAGGGCGACGGCCGGATGGCGTGGCTCGCGGGCGGCGTGGATCAACGTGGTCGGCTTCGGGGCGATGCTGTTCAACCTGTTCTTCGTCAACATCGTCATCGCCGGCCTGCACTCTTACGCCGGGATCTGACCGTGATAAGGGGGGCGTGAGCGTGATCGGACGCCACGACGAGCCCGTGAGTGACCCGTCCGACTCGAGTCGGCTGCCGGGGCAGCCGGTGGACCCTTCGCACGACCTGTCCTCCGCGCAGTTGCTCCGGCAGACTCGCAAGCCGCCGCGCTCCGGTTGGCGCCGAGCGCTGTTCGCCGCCTCCGGGGGCACTGTCAACCTCAGGGAAAGTGCCGCTGAGCTGCAGCGTCGGGAACTGATCTCTCGGGTCAACCAGCCGCTGAACGGTTGCTACAAGATCGCGATGCTGAGCCTCAAGGGCGGCGTCGGCAAAACCACCATCACCGCCACGCTGGGCTCGACCCTCGCGTCGCTGCGCGGTGACCGGGTGATCGGGGTGGACGCCAATCCCGACCGGGGCACGCTGGCCCAGAAGATACCGCTGGAGACCATCGCCACGGTGCGGCACCTGCTCCGCGACGCCGACCGGATCCGCCGGTACTCCGACATCCGGTCCTACACCTCGCAAGGCCCCAGCCGGCTGGAGATCCTCGCCAGCGAGCAGGACCCGGCGGTGTCCGAGGCGTTCAGCGAGGCCGACTACCGGCGCACGGTGAACCTGCTCGAGCATTTCTACAACATCGTGCTCACCGACTGCGGGACCGGGCTGATGCACTCCGCGATGAAAGGTGTGCTGGATCTGGCGCACTCGCTGGTCATCGTCTCGTCCAGCTCGATCGACGGCGCGCGCTCGGCGTCGGCCACCCTGGACTGGCTGGACGCGCATGGATACCGCGAGCTGGTCGGCCGCTCGGTCGCCGTGATCAACTCAGTGCGACCGCCCGCGGGCAAGGTGGACCTGGAGCGGGTCGCCACGCACTTCGCGGCCCGCTGCCGATCGGTCTGCCGGATGCCCTTCGACGAGCACCTCGAGGAGGGTGGCGAGATCGACCTCGACCGTCTCGGTCAGTCCGCGCGACTGGCCGCCCTGGATCTGGCCGCGACCGTCGCTGACGACTTTCCGCACGCGGTCGCCTGGGCCCGCCGGTAGCGATCCGCGTCAGCCCTCGTCGCCGGGCTGCGACCGCCTGCGGTTCAAGCCGCTGAGAAACTCCGGGTCGTCGTCCGGTGCGAGCACTGAACGCGCGGCCGGGCGCCGCGGGACCAACGTCCTCCACAGCAGCGAGATGACCCCAGCTACCCCGATCGCCGCCATCATGTACTGCACGGCAGCCTCCTCCTAGGAGCGTTCAGCGAAGCCGGCGAGCTGGCGTCACCCTGCGGTCTTGCGGGCCGCGCGCTCCGCTGGGCGATCTATCGGCGCCGGGGTGGTGAGCGAGGCGAGCAGCGCCCGGACCTCGGTCTCGCGGAACCGCCGGTGCCCGCCCGGAGTCCTGATCGAGCCGATCCGGCCAGCGGAGGCCCACCGAGTGACCGTCTTGGGATCCACCCGGAACAGTGCGGCTACCTCCCCGGGAGTGAGCAGGCGTTCAGTGTGCTGTGGCTGGGACATCGCGGGCCTCCCCAAGCTCGTCGACCTCACAGTTGGGACCTACCGGAGTATCGTGACAGGTCGCGCGCCAGGTACTCGAACGGTTCTGTTGAGGTAAAGTATCGGTAATGGGATGAACCGGTCAAATCGTTCGGCAGCTCGGTCAACTCCGGCCACCCGGCTCAGCACACTCGGGCGGGCATCCGTCACATCTAGCCCTACATCGAGGAGATCGTTCACTCTAACGTGGCCGGCTGGCGTCGTACACTGCCCAAGGTGGGCTCGGGACGTGCGTTTGCGACCAAGCTTGAAGGGGTAAGCCACCTATTATACGCCCGTACGGAGAGGAGCGACCATGGCTGAGGACCGGACAAATGCGCCTTCGGCGGAGGAATTGAAGGACCGCATCGAGAAGATCGGCGAGGAGTCGAATCTCGGCGCGGGCGAGGAGGAGCCCGATCCGGCCACCGCGGAGACCCCCCCGGCCGAGCCTAAGGCGGGTGAGGAGAAGAGGGTCCAGACCTGAGCGAGTGAGCAGGAGTCGGCCCCTATGCTGTGCATGCCGCCTAGGGGCCGACTCCTGTGTGTAGGTCCGAGCGGCGGACCTACTCGAAGGCGTCTTTCGATTTTATCGCCGGCCCACTCGAGGTTGCCCTTGCGCCAAGCGCGAGGTGCCCTTGACGTGGATCATCACGCTGACAGCAGCCGTTGGAAGAATTCGCGGTAGCGCTGGAAGCTCATCCGCAGATCCTCGGTCGATGTCGGATCGTTGATCCGGTGGCGGGTGACGTTCTCGTGGATCTCTTGCAGGGTCCGTTCGACGAGCGCGCCAGCCTCCTGGACCGCACGCTGCGGGTCGTCGACGAAGGTGCCCTGCACTCGTTGCCACTGCTCACGCAGGCCGGCCGGGTCATCGAGCAGTCCCATGCGCTCCGCGCTGCCCTCTGCGGCGACCTCGTCGGCTGAGCGGCCGGGCAACCGCGCGGTCCCGGCCGTCTCGGCGCTGGGGTCATGCGCGGTGGCGCCGTGTCCGGGGGCGTCATATCCGGCGGTGCCGTATGCGGCTCCGGGAGTGTCGTACCCGGGGTCGACGGGCGCGGGCGGCACCGGCTGGCTGACGCTGACGGGGCCGGGTGCGTCGGCGTGAGGAGTGACGGGCTCCTGGGCGCCGGTCGAACTCGGGGACCGCTCAGGCTCGCGCCGCATGTCAGCCTGCCCCGGGTCGTCTTCTGGTTCCTCTTTATCCAGGACGCGGCTCAGCTCGTTGTCGACGAAGCGGCGTACCCGCCCCCCTAGGCCTTCTCGTCGTTCGGGCTCCTCGCCCTCGTGCCGGGTGTTCATCCATACCTCCGTTAGGTCATACCTTCCTGGTCGGGCGCTCACCCGCTGACGAGTTCGTCGAACAGCGCGCGGTAGTGCACGAAAGCCTGTCGCAGCTCCTCGGTGCCCACAGCGCCCGGGTGGCCTTGGTGGTCTCGTCGGGCGGCATGCGCGGCGCGGTAATGCTTGACGATCTGCGGATGGTCGGCCGCCACGAGCTCGGCCCGTTCCCCGAAGTCCTCCACCGGGTAGCCGCGGTCCCGCATCACGTCCGTGATCAGCCGGTCCGCCTCATCCAGTGCGTGTCCGGGCCGGTCGACGAACTCGGTCTGCACAGCCGCCCAGCGTCGGGTGTAGCGATCGCGGGCGGTGGGCTCCAGACGACGGATGTCGAGCTGGTCGCGCCGATCAGCGACGTCACGCAGGTGGCGCGCCGCGTCACGCTCGCTGCCGCGCATCGCCACCTCTCGTTCATACTCAGGCCCGAACCGTTCCTGCAGATGGGCCCGGTTCCGCCAGCGCGCGGCTACGACCGCCAACACGATGACCGCCACCGCGGCGATCCCTAAGATGATCCAAGCGACCGTGTTCATCACGAGCCTCCACCAAGTAAGTCCCTGATCGGGGTTACCCGTTGGGGGAAGCACTACACACACGTCACACCCATTGGCCTCCCCACCTGCCGAGCCGGAGCACCACGCCCACGCCCGCCGGGGGACTCCGGCCCGCGGGTTAAGCTCGGTGGTCATGGTGGCCCCGCGGAACCCACCGAGACCTCCCGCGCTCGCCCGCGACGTGGCGCTGTACAGCGCGGCCCGGCTGGCGTTGGTGGCCGTCACGGTGTTGCTCCTGCTCCTGGCCGGCGTCCCGCTGCTGGTGTCGGTCCTACTCGCGGTGGTGGTGGCGCTGCCGTTGTCGATGGTGCTCCTGGGCTCGTTGCGGGACCGGGTGAACACCGGCCTGGGGGCGGTGGGGGCGCGCCGACGGGCCGAGCGGGACCGACTCCGCCGCCAACTCCGCGGTGAGTAGCTGGTGCGGGGGTGACCCCGTTACCCCCGCACCAGCGCCAGGGCGACGGCCGTCGCACTGGCCCATACCAGCAGCGCCAGAGCGGTGTCCCGCAGCACCGGGATCAGCTCTGGTCCCCTCGCCTCGCCCCCGACCCGGCGCAGTGCGGGCACCGCGAAAACCAGGGCAAGCAGGCCGGCCAGGGTGGCCCACCGGGTGGTCGCCAAGCCGAGGGTCACCGCGAACGGCACGGCCACCAGCGCGGTGTACAGCATGCGGGTCCGGTGCTCGCCGAGGCGCACGGCGAGGGTGCGCTTGGCCGCCACGCCGTCGCTGGGGATGTCCCGCAGGTTGTTGGCCACCAGCACCGCAGCCGACATCGCTCCTACGGCGACGGCCGCGAGGCACCCGATGACGGTGATCCGCCCACCGACGACGTACTGGGTGCCGAGTACCGCGACCAGGCCGAAGAAGACGAACACGGCCAGCTCGCCGAACCCGGCATAGCCGTAAGGGCGTCGCCCGCCGGTGTAGCACCACGCCCCGGCGATGCATGCCGCGCCCAGCGCCAGCAACCACCATCGTCCGGCTAGCGCGATCAGCGTGAGCCCGGCCGTCCCGGCGACCGCGAAGCTGATCAGCGCGGCGGTGCGCACCGCCGCGGGTGCTGCGGCGCCGGATCCGACCAGCCGCATCGGACCTAGCCGGACGGCGTCGGTGCCGCGGATGCCGTCGGAGTAGTCGTTGGCGTAGTTGACCCCGATCACCAGCGCCAGCGCCACGACCAACGCCAGCAACGCCCGCGCCCAGTCTGATGCGCCCCAGTTCGATGTGCGCGGTGCGGCTGCGGCCCCCCAGCCGGCCAGCACCGGGGCGATCGCGTTGGGCAACGTGCGAGGCCGTGCCCCCTCCACCCACTGCGCCACACTCGTCACAGGCCAACCCTACGGGGCCGCGCAGCGCGTGCCCGGCGCTTGGTGGTGGACCCCTTGTCGGGCCCCTGGGACTCCCTGCACACTGACGTAGGCGGCGGAGATGAACTGCTTCGGGCCGATCCGCAGCCACCGGTCGGTGCGGTTTCGGCCGTCGGTGACGAGCTGGCCCGCGACCGTGCACTCCACGAGCAGTTCGGCGCGCTGCGCGGCCAGACCCACCGCTGGGTACTGGTTGCCAGGACCGCTGCGCACGGGCAGGATCGGGATCCGCACGATGGCGGGCGGCGCGCCGTCAGCCCACAGGTAGGTGACGGTGACCCAGCTGTTGTCGCGCAGCCCCAGACCGTCCCAGAACGTGCCGTCCGCCAGGTCGATCCCGGCCGGGTTGAGCACCTCTCTGCTGAACTGGTCCAGGCCATCGTGGTATCCGTCCTCGTAGGCGGCCTGTGCCTGGGGTCGGCCCCGGGGAAGGTCGGCCCAGGACTGGCGGATGCCGGCGGGGTTCCAGTAGTCGTCGGTGGTGTTCCACGGGCCGACGTCCCACACCGGCGCCCATTCGCATCGGTCGTTGTCCGCACAGACCTTCACCGTGTAGTCGCCCGAGCCGAGCGGGGACAGCCCCCGGCGTGAGGGCAGCGCGACGAAGTGGTCCCGCTCGTTGATCACATGACCGTTGGCCGTTCTGGCTCGGACCAAGCCTTCGCGGGTGGCGAACACCCGGTAGCTGGGAGGGGTCCGGGGGCGAGCGGCGAGCAGCGCTACGCCGGGTTGTGCGGTCAGCCGCACTGATCGCACCAGGGGGGTCACGCCCCCCCTGCCACCGCGCAGCGAGATCCGGGCCTGCACGCTCGTCACTGCGGCGCCCAGCATCGCGGGCGCCTTCAGGCCGGCGGCCACCCACTCGGTCCACGACCCGTCGCCACGAGTGCCGCGGACGTCGACGTCGACCGCCGAGCCGGCCGGCTGGTCGGCCGCGAGCTGTGCCGCTACTCGGCTGCTGAGCGCGGCTAGTGGGTGCGCTGCGGTGAGCAGCATGCCTTCCGGCCGGCCGGACCTGATGCTCGCCGGCCCGGCGGGACTGGAGCCCAGCCGCAGCCCGCCGGCGTCGAGGCGCACGTTCGTGTCGCCCTCGGTGGGGGTCAGGCGGGCGAACCAGGTGTCGGTCCTGTCGGGGGCGCTGTCCTCTGGCGCACTGTCCTGCGCTTGCGCGGGGGCCGGCGGGTCCGCCCCGACGACCACCGCGAGCAGCGCGACGAAGGCCAGGGTGGCAGTCCGGGCGGTACCGGGGACACGGCGGTAGCGACGAGCCGGCGGCGCCACGGGGTGCTCCTGACGGTCGGGGGACTGTTTCCGCTGTGACAGATGCGCTTGTTGGGTCGGTTGGTATCCACAGAACCTGCGATGCACGTCGACGTCCATACCCGGAGTGGGTGAACATGTACTGAACGTGTCAGCACCGGTCAGTGATCTCGCGCGCCGAGCATGGTCCGGACGGCACCGCGGTCGGGCTTGCCGACGCCGCGCAGCGGTAGCGTGTCGAACAGGATGATCTCCTTGGGGACCTGCGCCCCGGTCAGCAGCCGGCGGGCGGCCACCCGCAGCGCGCCGGGGTCCGGGGGCCGCCCTGGATCGGTGGGTATCACCACGGCGGTCACCCGCTGCCCCCAGTCCGGGTCGGGCAGGCCCACCACGCAGGCTGCGGCGACCCCGGGCAGGCCGGTGAGCACGGCCTCCACCTCCGCCGGGGCCACGTTGAGCCCACCGGTGACGATCACATCGTCCGCTCGCCCGAGCACCCGCAGCCGGCCCTGCCCATCGACCCGGCCGAGATCGGAGGTCCGGAACCAGCCGTCGCGGAACGCCATTGCGGTGTCCTCGGGAGCATCGAGATACCCGGTGGCCAGCATCGGACCCGCCAGCTCGACGATCCCGTCGCTGTCCAGCCGGACCTGCATCCCCTCCAGCGGCCACCCGTCGTAGACGCAGCCGCCCGCCGTCTCGGTCATGCCGTAGGTCGTGACCACGCGCACTCCCGAGTCCCGGGCCCGGGTCAGCGGCTCCTTCGGTGCGGCGGCGCCGCCCAGCAACACCGCGTCGAAGCGGGCGAGTGTCTCGGGGTCGGTGTCCAGCAGCCGGGTCAGCTGGGTGGGCACCAGCGCTGTGTAACATCGCCCGGCCTCGCCGGCCACCCGCGCGGCCAGTCGTCGCGCGGCGGCGCCGAACCTGGCCGGATCGAAACCGCCGCGCAGGTCGAGCACGACGGGTCGGTCACCCGCGAGCGCCGCGCGAACCAGCACCTGCAGTCCGGCGACGTGCTGGGCGGGCAGCGCCAGCAGCCACCGGCCGGGACCTCCCAGCCGGGCGTGGACGGCTGCGGCGGAGGCACTCAGCGCGGGCGCACCGAGCAGCACCCACTTGGGTACTCCGGTGGAGCCTGAGGTGCCCAGCACGACCTGGCCGGCACCCGGTTCCCGGGGCGGGAGCGCCTGCCCTCGCCCCAGCGGGGCCACTGCCTCTCCTCCGGCGAGCATCGCGCGCAGCGCGACATCCAGCTCCCACACCGCCTCCCGGGACCCATCCAGGTGGATCACGCGCACTGCGACACCGCTCTCGCCACACCGACCGCTCCCCGTATCCCGAACTCGACATCAGCGTCGTCGCGCTGCCCTCCGACCGCTCCGCTGCTGAGTTCGGGACGTCTAGAGCGCATCGATCCGCTGCCCTCCCCGACAGTGCTCGACCGATCAGCACCGTACCCGGTGCGGCCCTGCGGTGGGTGCCCGAGACGGCGCCGCGGCGCCTCCTGGCTCAGTCGTCTCAAACAAGACGCTTCCCGTGGGCCAGAGCAGGCATAGGACAGGGCAGGCATATGATATGTCACCCGAACGTCGCGATCGTGCCGGATCCATGCTGAGCGATAATAGGCGAACGGGAGGCCGCTGATAGAGTGCCTGACGGATCGGGGATAACAGCGGCCGGGCGACTTGGCGCGCCGAGGTTGTTTTGCGTGCCATCATTGTGGCCGCGCCGACTTTTATCACGATCCGCAGGAGCCGGCGTCACGAGTGTTGTTGATTGGCCTCGCGTTGCGGCGCGTTGGCGAGAGGTGGTACGGCCGGCAGCCAGTACTGGTGAGCGAACTGCCCGATGGTGGAGCAGACCGCAACACTATGCTGCTGAGCCGGCCGCAGGACAAGCCTGCTCAGGCCGTGACCTGCACCAGCTCTACCGCGCATCCTGTGATTGTCGAGGTGTTGTCGCTAGTCCTGGCATGCTCGGTGGCACGCTGGGGTGACATCTCCGGTGCGACCGCAGGCCGCACCCAAACCGTGATCATGTCCTGTCGCTGCGGATCGAGATCACATCGTGCGGCTGCCGTATCGGGGGTGTCATCGGCGTGGTAGCGACGGGTTGCCGGAGCGGCTCGGATACTCGGTGCCGTCGTCGTCGGGTGTGCAAGGCCCCACGCAGCCCACGGTCGGCCGACGATGCGCTCCCCGCACTCGATCCGGGACAGGTAGCTCTCGGTGATCCCGGCGAGCTCCGCGACGGCCCGCAGGGTCATCCCACGCCAGGTCCGCATCTCTGCGACTCGACGACCGATCGACCGCATACCCTCATCAGTCATCGCGCACCCCTGTCGCCGGACCCGATCTTGAGCGCTCTCAGTGCGCCGAGTTCGACGTCAGCGCTGTGGGGCCGACAGCCGGCGACTCTGTGGTCGAACTCGGCGTGCGCAGGGCGGCCGGGTAATGAGACGTGCGCGGGGCGGCCGGGCATTAGTAGTGCCAGGGGAAGGGGGACCAGTCGGGGGGTCGTTTTTCCAGGAAGGCGTCGCGGCCCTCGACGGCCTCGTCGGTCAGGTACGCCAGCCGGGTCGACTCACCGGCGAAGAGCTGCTGCCCGACCAGCCCGTCGTCGATCAGGTTGAACGCGTACTTGAGCATCCGCTGCGCGGTGGGCGACTTGGCGTTGACCGCGCCGGCCCACTCCAGCGCGGTGCTCTCCAGCGCCGCGTGCGCCACCACCGCGTTGACCATGCCCATCCGGTGCGCGTCGGCCGCGCTGTACTCCCGCCCCAGGAAGAAGATCTCGCGGGCCAGCTTCTGCCCGACCTGCCGAGCGAGATAGGCCGAGCCGAACCCGCCGTCGAAGGAGCCCACGTCGGCGTCGGTCTGCTTGAACCGGGCGTGCTCGGCCGAGGCCAGGGTCAGGTCGCAGACCACGTGCAGGGAGTGCCCACCGCCGGCCGCCCAACCAGGCACCACCGCGATCACCACCTTCGGCATGAACCTGATCAGCCGCTGGCACTCCAGAATGTGCAGCCGCCCGGCGCGCCTCGGGTCCACGGTGTCGGCCGTCTCGCCATCGGCGTACTGATAGCCCGAGCGGCCTCGAATCCGCTGGTCCCCACCCGAGCAGAACGCCCAACCGCCGTCCCTCGGCGAGGGCCCGTTGCCGGTCAGCAGCACGCACCCCACGTCCGGCGTCATCCGGGCGTGGTCCAGAGCCTGGTACAGCTCGTCCACCGTAGCGGGGCGGAACGCGTTGCGGACCTCAGGCCGGTCGAAGGCGATCCGGACAGTGCCGTGCGCCACCGCGCGGTGGTAGGTGATGTCGGCGAAGTCGAAGCCCTCGACACGGCGCCAGGCGGCGGGGTCGAACAGCTCGGAGACGCTCACGGCAGCGATCATACGAATCAGGCATGCTGCGCACTCGTGAACCCATCCACCGCATTGGCCACGGTACTGGTCGACGAGCTGGTGCGCTGCGGCGTGCGACATGCCGTGCTGTGCCCCGGGTCGCGCAACGCGCCACTGTCCTTCGCTCTGCACGCGGCCGAGCAGACCGGCCGGCTGACCCTGCACGTCCGGATCGACGAGCGCTCGGCGGCGTTTCTGGCGCTGGGCCTTGCGCTGCGTTCGGGCCTGCCGGTGCCGGTGGTGTGCACGTCAGGCACTGCGGCGGCGAATCTGCACCCGGCGGTGCTGGAGGCCCACCATGCCGGGATCCCGCTGCTGGCGGTCACCGCGGACCGCCCGCTTGAGCTGGTCGGCACCGGGGCCAACCAGACGGTGGCGCAAACCGGGCTGTTCGGCGCCGCGGTGCGCGCGACACCGTCCCTGGCCACCCCCCTGCACGAGCCCTGGGACTGCGGGTGGCTGGCGCACTGGCGCTCCACCGTGGACCGCGCGGTCGCGGCCGCACGCGGCGCGCTGGGCGGCGGCCCGGGACCGGTGCATCTCAACGTGCCGTTGCGCGAGCCGCTGGTGCCCCGGTCAGATGAGCCGCTGGTGCCCCGGTCAGACCCTGCCGACCCCGCACTCCCGGACCGCTCGGCCGCCCTGCGCGGGCGTCCGGGTGGTGTGGCCTGGACAGCGGTGCCCTCGGCGTCGCCGGTGCGGGTCGAGGTGGAGCTGGACCTGGGGCGGCCCACCCTGGTGGTCGCCGGTCACGGCGCGCCACCGGCCCCCCCGGGGTTACCGCTGGTGGCCGAGCCCACCGCGGCCGACTGGTCGGGCGCTCTGGCGGCCGGACCGTGGTTGCTCGGCTCGCCGGCGCTCGAGCGGTTGCGACCCGAACAGGTGCTGGTGCTCGGTCGCCCCACCCTGCACCGGTCGGTGCAGCGGCTGCTCGCCGACCCGGCGGTGGCGGTCACCGTCCGCACCGACCGCCCGGAGTGGACCGACGTGGCGGGCACCGCCGTCGCGGTGGGTACCGCGCTGCGCTGCGTCGGCTCACCTGATCCGGAGTGGCTGCGCCAGTGGTGGCAGGCCGACGAGCGGGCCGCCGCCGCAGTGAGCGCCACCGTGCGGGACCACCCTTTCGGCACCGGTCTCGTGGTGGCGCGCCGGCTGGTCGCCGCGCTGCCGGCGGGCGCGCTGCTGCTGGTCGGCTCGTCCAACCCGATCCGGGACGTGTCGCTGGCCGCTCGGCCCCGGCGTGGCCTGACCGTGCTCGCCAACCGGGGCGTCGCCGGCATCGATGGCACGATCGCCACCGCGACCGGGGCGGCGCTGGCGCACAGCGGGCCGGGCTATGCCCTGGTCGGCGACCTGACGTTCCTGCACGACGCGAACGGGTTGCTGGCCGGCCCGGACGAGGCCCGCCCGGACCTGACCGTGGTGGTCGCCAACGACGACGGTGGCGGCATCTTCGGGCTGCTGGAACAGGGCGCCCCGGCGTATGCCGACGCCTTCGAACGGGTCTTCGGCACCCCGCACGGCACCGATCTGGCCGCCCTGTGCGCGGCGCATCACGTCCCGCATGTTCGGGTGCCGGTGCAGGAGCTGGCGGAGGTCCTGGTCCCCGCCCGGGGGCTGCGCGTCGTCGAGGTGCGCACCGAGCGAACCGGCCTGCGCGCGCTGCACCATCGGATCCGGACCGCGGTGGCGATGGCTGTCGCTCCCGTCGACCGGTGACGAGGGCCTAGGGTCGGTGCCTGGGAGGTGACCATGCGAAGGTGGGTACTGGTCGGGTCGGTGCCAGCGGTGCTGCTGGTGCTGGTGGCGTTGGTCATCACGTGGCGGATCTCGCCATCGGCTCAGGTATCGACGACCTCGCGACCGCCTTCCCCGATGCCGTCGACACCGCCGCGCATCGGTGCCGACGGCATCGGGGATCCTTATTTCCCGCGGGCGGGTGACGGCGGCTACGACGTCACCGGATACGACATCCAGGTTCGCTATGACCCGTCCCCCGACCGGCTCGAGGGGCACACCACCATCACCGCCCAGGCCACCGAGAGCCTGTCCCGGTTCGACCTCGACCTGAGGCTGCCCGCGTCGGCTGTCACGGTGGATGACCGGCCGGCCGGGATCCATCAGGACGATGGCAAGCTGGAGGTCACTCCTGCCGTGCCGGTGCGGGCTGGAGCGCCGATGACGGTGCGGGTGGACTACGCCGGGGTGCCCTCCGCGATCCCGGGTGGACCCGGGGTGCCCTCGCCGTGGGTGCGTACCCCCGACGGTGCGGTCGCCGTGGGCGAGCCTGATATCGCCGCCTGGTGGTACCCCTCCAACGACCACCCCTCGGACAAGGCGACCTTCATGATCACCGCGGTCGTGCCCGACGGCCTGCAGGTGATCTCCAACGGCGCGCTGCTCGGTGGTCCGGAGCCGGACGGGCCGGGCCGGCAGCGGTGGCGCTGGCAGGAGAGCGAGCCGATGGCCACCTATCTGGCGTTCGTCGCGATCGGCGACTACGACATCGTGCGCCGGGACACCCGCTTCGGCCTGTACCTGGCGGCCTACGACCGCGGACTCGACCCGCAGGTCGCCGACGCGGCACGGGCCTCGGTGGAGCGGACGCCGGAGATCCTCGCGCTCCTCTCCGGGATCTTCGGCCCTTACCCGTTCCGCCAGCTCGGCGGCGTGGTGCCGGAGGCTCCCACGCTGGGCTTCGCGCTGGAGGACCAGACCCGCCCGGTGTACTCGCCGACGTTCTTCGCCTCCGGCCAGGACGTCACGGTGGTGGTGCACGAGCTGGCCCACCAGTGGTTCGGGGACAGCGTCTCGGTGCGCCACTGGAGTGACATCTGGCTCAACGAAGGCTTCGCCACCTACGCCCAATGGCTGTACTCCGAACGCACCGGCGGCCCCAGCGCAGCGCAGACCGCGGCACAGGACTACGACCGTCATCCCGCTGACGACGCCTTCTGGCGGATCCCGCCGGGGGCTCCCGGCGGTGCGGCGGAGGTGCTCAACAACGCCGTCTACCTGCGCGGCGCGATGGCGCTGCAGGCGCTTCGGACGGCGGTGGGGGACCAGAACTTCTTCGCCTCCCTACGCGCCTGGGCCACCGAGCGGGCCGGTGGCAACGGTTCGGTGCAGGACTTCCTGGCCCTCGTCAAGCACGTCTCCGGCAAGGACATCGATGACGTAGCCCAGACCTGGCTGTTCACCCCGGCGCGCCCGCCGACGCCTCCTGGCTGAGCCCGACCTGGTTCTCCGCCAACCTGAGTTCCACAGGTTGCGCGTGGAACTTCATCGATGTCACACCTCTGTGAGACGGTAGTGGTCCGCCGGGGCTCATAGGGGTTAGCCGGTCACTCCGCCGGACGCCCGATCAGTGACCGGCGATCTGGCCACCGTCGATATGCAGAATTTCGCCGGTGATGAAGGGTGATGATTCGAGGAAGAGGATGCCGTTGACGATGTCGGTAGTGCTGTGGAACAGAATGACGCAAATGCGTGATGGCGCGGCGTGGGGGTGATAGTCAGCCGGGCTCGGTGGCGGACGGACGGTCGCGGACAGACGTCGTCAGCTCTTTGATGATCGCCGGGTCGTTTGGGTGCTGGGTGAGTGGCGTCATCTCCACCGTCGTCCGGACATACAGGGGCAGCGACTCCAAGATCGCCTGCATCTCGGCGGCCACTGGCCGGGCTCGGCCGGCGGCGTCCAGAGCCGGAGCGAGTGTCCCTGCTCGGTCAGTTCATGGGCGCGTTGTGCTTCGCGCGCCTTGGTGTCGTCGACAGTCTGGCCGGGTGTGCCCTCCGGCACAGTGATCGTGAGGGTTGTCAGAAACTCCACGGCTCTCTCCTTGGCTTCAGTTTGCGGCTGATTCAGGTCCGTACGGCCGGCGCCGAGCCAGTCGGTATCGGCCGGGTGACATAAGGCTGTGCTAGAGGGTCGACACCGAGCCCCGTGCGGGGTCATTCGCGTGACCTCATCGGTGCGCCACATGCGCAGCGGCATCGAGGCGAGGACTTCCTTAAGCTGGTCGTCGCCGTCTGTGGCGAAAAGTCCGAGCGTGCGCCATTCGCCTGGTTGCAGTGGAGGACGCCACAGGCGAAGCAGGTAGCCCTGCGCCGCGATTTCGCGCGCGTGCCGTCTCGCGGGCGCGGATGTCTTCGAAGGTTTCTGCGGACGTTCCATCCGGAACGCGGGTTGTCATCGTGACGAGATATTCCATGGTTAGCGTCTCCTGGGTCGGCAGCGGTGCGCCGCATGTTTCTGGCTGATGGGTCTGCGCGAACCGGTACGCGCCCGCGATGCCGGCGCCTGCCGACATTGACTCCCGGCTCAGCGCCGCCAACGGTCTGTCTCCCCAGGTTGTTCCGCTCTCGTCGCCTCGACAGCGCCGAACAGGCCGACACCGGGTGTCCATTCACGGGGGTTTGAGCTGTGATGTCACGCCGTTGAGACTGTGGGGAGCCAGGGTTTGCCGGTGAGGGCGGTGTGGATGGCGTCGATGGCGCGGATGTCGTGGTTGCGGGTGCTGACCAGGTAGGAGCGGATGCGGCAGTAGTCGGCGAGTGTGGTGAGGGTGTGCCGGTAGCCGGAGACGGCTTGATGTCGTTTGGGGCTTTTGAGGGCCTGCTCGCTGGCGTTGTTGGTCCAGGGTACGGCGAGGTTTCGGGTGAAGGTGAAGACTTGGTCGGCTTTGGCGGCCAGGCGTTTGGCGAGGGTGTATCCGGGGTGGTTGCCCTTGGCCCAGGTTCGGTGGCGGTTGGTGGTGATGCCCCAGGCGACTGCTGTGTCGTAGCGGGTACGCAGGTCGGCGAGCAGCGCGGGGTCGAGGTGGTCGCAGTCGTTGGCGTGGGCGGCGGCGGCCTCGCGCGGTACGGTGATGACCTCGCCGGCCCATTTCTGCTGAGTGGGGTGCAGCTCTAGGACGCCCTTGCAATGGCGGATCAAGTGGGCTGCGCACTGCTGGACACCGGCGAGCTGGGCGTCGAACTGGTGGTAGCCGGCGTAGTCGTCGCGGACCAGGTGGCCAGCGTAGCCATCGAGTATGCCCACAGCGGCCAGGGCGGTTTTGGATCGGGAGCCGATCGGCGCGTAGTACACCAGGCGCGCATCGGGGGTGCGCACGGTGACCGCGTGCGGGCAACCCGCCACCGGCTCGCCGTGGGTGTCGGTGTCGTGGCGGATCACGTTGGTGGGGGTCTCATCGGCGCAGAGCACGTCCTCATCACGCAGCGCGGTTTTCATGGCGTCATCGAACCCGGAAGTGGCCAGGCGCTGGGCGAAGCGCTGAAGGGAGCGGGCCACGAACCCACTGGAGACCGGGGTGCCCAGCAGGGACGCCATCAGCATCGCACTCCGCTCGATCGGGACATCGCCCTCGCTGGCCGGCAGGATCGCTGCGGCATTGACCCTCGGCCCGTAGCTCACGCTGCCCACCGCCCCGAACGGTGGTGCGGCGGTGGTCGTGTGCCCGCGGCGACAGCGTCGCCGCGGCAGCAGGTAGTGCACCTTCTCCAGCATGATCGGCAGGATGTCCCACACCTGCGCCCAGCTCATCCCGGCATCCGCTGCATCGCTCAGGTCCCCGCCACAGCCCGAACACTGACTCGGCGGGGGCAGTGTCTGTCTCCGATCCGGCGTGAGCGCCGGCGCGAGCCCCGAGCCCTTGCGGCCCGGCTGCCCACCAGGCTTGCGACCTTTCGAGCGTTCCCGCGACGAGCGATCCGCCCGCCGCGCTGCCTTCGCCCCGATCGAGTCCTTCGACGGCGGCGTCGAGGAGTTCCTCGAGTCCATCCCCAGCCGACGCCGCAGCTCGGCGTTCTTCGCCTCCAACACCTCCACCCGCGTGGCCAACCCCACCACCAGCGCGGCAAGCTCCTCATACGAGGGCTGGGACGGCTCGGGCGCGGACACAACCCAAATGATCGACGATCTACGACCCAACAACGAACCCGACACGCCGTCACTCACTAAGATCAACTCAGTAGCGACGGCCCAGCTCAACGGGACCCGTGAATGGACACGACACCGGAGGAGGTTCCGGTGATGAACCGGGTCCGGCGCGTCGATGTGTCGCTGTCAGTCATCCGGCTGTCCTGTCTTATCATGGAGGTCAGGTTGTGACGGTTATGGTTGCGGTGGTGCTCGGGCCCGCTGGACGACTGCGCGATCGTCGCGTGGTCAGGCGAGCAGGGCGGAGGCATCCCGCCACATCCGGGTGATCACCTCGTCGGCCGGTTCTTCGGTAGCCAGCGCGGCGCTCTGCCCCGCCCAGTAGTTGTCCTTGTCCAGGCCTTTCGTCTTGCCCCGTCGCCACTGGGCGACCAGCCGTAGCTGGTCAGGGAAAGGCGCGGGACGCGGCGCGCCGGGCTCGGTCCATGCGCTCAGGTACGGCGTGGGGGCGGCCCGGGCGAGCCGGCCGGTGTAGGCGCGCGTGGTCACGGTGGCTTCCGGGGCCAACCCGTCCAGCGCAGCCGACCACTGCTCGCTGATTCCCGCCTCAGGGCAGCGCAGCAGTGCGGTGCCCACCTGCACCGCGCTAGCACCCAGCGCGAGCGCGGCCGCCACGCCGCGCCCGTCGGCGATCCCGCCGGCCGCGACGATCGGCACCCGTAGATGGTCGGCAAACCGGGGAAGCAAAGCGACCAGTCCCACCTGAGCCTGGTCGGCGGCATCCTGCTCGAAGCTGCCCCGGTGGCCGCCGGCCTCCATGCCCTGCGCCACGATCGCATCCGCGCCTGCCCGCTGGGCGGCGAGCGCATCGTCCAGTGTGGCGGCGCAGGCGAACCAGCCGATGCTCTGCTCGTGCAGCCGACGGACATAGTCCAGGTCAAACAGGCCCATGATCGAGGAGATCACAGTCGGGCGGGCCGTCAGCATCGCCTCGCACTGCTCGTGGAACACCGGAGCCGGTCCGCTGTCCGGGCTACCAGCAGTCCCGAAGCGCCCGAGAAACCGCCGCGCGGCGTCGATTCGGTCCTGGTCATGACTCGGCGGATCAGGAACCCAGATGTTGAGCTGGAACGCGCCGGACGAGCTCGCCCGGAACTGTTCCACCCACTCCGCGATGCGCTCCGGGTGGTCCCTCAGCACGCCGCTGGCGCCCATCCCACCCGCTTCGGCGACCGCAATCGCCAGCTCCGGAGGGCAAGCTCCAGCCATCGGCGCCTGCAGGATCGGCAACCGCAACCCGAACCGGTCGCAGAACTCTCCCACCCGCTGCCGTATCTGCGTCATCAACCCTCCTCCTCCACATGTGGCCCCAGTGTGACCGCTAAACCCAGCATACCGAGGTGAGCGATCGTTTCCCACTGCTCGCTTTTTTGACCGTTTGGATATTCTTTTCTCGAATATCGTCTTCGGCTACCGCCGGCGGCGGCCGCTCGGACCGGCAGCCGAGCCTGACGTTGACCAACGCCATGTGTTGCGGACAAGAACGCCGGCGCGACAACCATCCGCCTAGCGCCCTTCCGAGAAGTAGGAGATGATGCTGGAACGCTGGGTCGTGCGTCCCACGAGACGAGGCCGTTGAGACAATGGAAAGAGCCCGCCAGTTAATCGACAGTCGCGACCCCGGGCTCCCGCTCCGGCTGCGCACCGTACTCGCCCTTGCCGGCATGTTAGCAATAGAGCCGCCCAGGACGTGGATGAACAATCTGAATCGAAGAGCCGATCAATCGTTGAGTGACGGGGACACCAATCGGTTGGTCCTGTCTTTCCTTGCCTTCGGTGCGTGCGTGACCGGGGGCCGGACCGCCGGCGAAACCGCCCATCTGGCTGAGCCGGCAGCGACGTGCCCGCTTTCCGGGCCAACAGATGGATCCTGGTCAACATGGCAGTCGCTGCTCTTGGCATCGCCGACCGGGGGCCTGACGCACTCCAGTTGCTCGACTGCGGCATCGACACCGCCCGACGTCTCGGTGACGCCGCTGAGTTCCGTTACCTGGCCGTGCTGCACTCACAAACCGCGTTCTACGCCGGTCACCTGCTCGAAGCCGAGGCTGACGGGGCGTCGTTCGGCGCCCTCGTCGACCGTGCGGACCTCGGCGGCATGACCGACCCAACCGCTCGACGAACGAGGCGTCACTTACGGCTGCGGCAAGTTCGCTGGTCTGCGCCAGGTGAAGCACCACGTCGGCCACCGACCAGCCAGGGCACCGCGATGGTTTTGTCCAACCAGCGTCGGTTGCTACCCGCCCAAGCTACCGACCCGGTCGGAGGATGCGCCAAGGGGTCGATCCTCACAGATGCGTTGACGGAAGACAGACACTGAACGTGCGTTGTGGGAAGTCGGCACGCGGCCGGATAACGCGGAGTCGTTGGCCGGCCGGATCCTGGCTGTGCTCGCCGAAGGCGCCGAGAACGAATCGGAGCCGGCGATCCCGTCCTGCCACCGATAATGGCGCGGTGACTTTGACCTCGCCGTCTGCTTGCGCGACGAGCCGCTACCCGCGGCGGCGCCCGGTATGCTGGTGTTTGGCATACCGCTGCTCGCCAGTCTCGTCGTCGAGCCCAGCGCCACGCATGACCTGGTCAGCGGCCGCACCTGGCGCTCCTGACCGGAGCCGCCGTTCACGAGCCCTCCAGGGCGTCGCGGATCGGGACCAGTTTGGCGGCGGCCTCCGCGACCTCCGAGTCGGGGTCGGAGCCGGCGACGATTCCGCAGCCGGCGAACAACCGGGCGAACCGGCCGGCGATCTGGGCGCAGCGCAACGCGATGCCCAGCTCGCCATCCCCCGCGGCGTCGATCCAGCCGACCGGACCGGCGTAGCGTCCACGGTCCATCGCCTCCAGCTCCCCGATCGCCCTGACCGCGTCCGGGGTGGGGGTGCCGCCCACGGCGGCGGTGGGGTGCACGGCGTCGGCGAGGGTGAGCAACGGGGGGCCCTCGGGATGCAGCACGCCGCGTACCTCGGTGGCCAGGTGTAGCACGTTGCGCAACCGCAGCACGCTGGGAGCGGCGGGGACCACCAGCTCGGTGCAGAACGGCCGCAGGGCCTGGGCCAGCGAGTCCACCGCGTAGCGGTGCTCATCGCGGTCCTTCGCCGAGTCGAGTAGCTCCACGGCCAGCGTCCCGGAGTTGGCGCCGTCATGCGGCCAGGTGGTTCCGGCCAGGACCCGCGAGAGCACCTCGGTGCCGCGCCGCCGCAGCAGCAGCTCCGGGGTCGCGCCCACCAGCTGGTCCACCGCGAACGTCCAGCAGCGCGGGTACCGGGCGGCCAGCCCGTGCAGCAGGAACCGGGGATCCAGCGGCTCGTCGGCGACCGCGAGCAGGTCGTGCGCGAGGACCACCTTCGCCGGTACCGATCCGTTGCGCATCCGCGACACCGCGCGGGCCACCGCGTCGCGCCATGCGGTCACCGGCAGCTCACCGTCGAGGTAACGCAGACCGTAGGGCCGGCTCACCGGCACCACCGGCCTCGTCGCGACACCAGTCTCGAACTCGGTGACCCAGGTCTGGTCGTCCCGTCGGCCCACCACCACCCTCGGCACCACCAGTACCGAGCTGCCCGGGGAGTCGTCGAAGGCGAGGCTGACGAAGGCCACCGGGCCGCTGCCTGGCAGTCCGACCTCATCACGGGTGTCCAGCTGCCCGCAGAAGGACTGCCACCAGTCCTGCGCGCGGGCGAAGCGGTGCGGCCCTTCGGTGCACACCCGGGCCACCTCGCCCCAGGCGACCAGCCCCTCACCGGCCCGGACCCAGGAGAGCGCGCCGTGCGGAGAGGGCAACATCTCGAGCAGGCCGGTACCGCCCTGCACCAGATATGAGCGCACGACCAGCCGGTCGGTCAGCGGGGCGGTAGTCACGGCGACAGGGTATTAGGGCTGTGTCGGGGCCGCTCGTCGGCCGCACGCGACGATCCACCGTCGCGGTGGCCGCTACGCTGCTTGGGATGAGCGCTCTGCGTACCGGGTTCCTCGCGGGGGTCCCACGACGGATCCTCGGCCGGTGGCGCTGGCCGGTGTGGTGGGTGCTGCCCGTGGTGGCGGGTCTGCTGACCGGGCTCGTCATGCTGGTGCTGGCCGGGGCGGCGCTCGACGACGCCGAGATCGACGCCCACACCGGTCACGCCACCGCTCAGGTGCTCGCGGTGACGTCGATGCGGACATCGGTGCAGTTCGCCCGGCCCGACGGCAAGGTGTACCGCCCCGAGGTGGGGCTGGCCTACCCATCGGAGTCGCAGGTGGGGCAGCTGGTGCGAGTGGAGTACGACCGCACCGACCCCGACCGGGTGCGGGTCGCCGGGCGGAGCTGGGTGCAGGGCGTGGTACCGGCGGCCGTCACGGTGATGGCGCTGTGGGCTCTGGCGGCCCCGGCCACCTGGTGGCTGCGCCGGCGCCAGGGCCACGTCGAGTAGCGCGCCTGACACGCTGACCAGGTCGCAGAGAGGGCATCAGCGCTGTGCCGAGAGCCGGGTTGGACAAGGACCCTCATGATGTCGCCGCGATGTTCGACGGGGTGGCCAGCCGCTATGACCTGACCAACACGGTGCTGTCGTTCGGCCAGGACCGGTGGTGGCGGCGGTGCACCCGCCTCGCCGTGGCCGCCGGCCCGGGGGAGCGGGTGCTCGACCTCGCCGCGGGCACGGCGGTCTCCACCGCCGAGCTGGCCGGTACCGGCGCGTGGTGCGTGGCCGCAGACTTCTCGCTGGGGATGCTGCGCGCGGGCCGGCACCGGGGAGTCCCACTGGTCGGAGCCGACGCGCTGGCGCTGCCGTTCGCCGACGGGGTGTTCGACGCGGTCACGATCTCCTTCGGGCTGCGCAACGTGGCTGACCCTCACGCCGCGCTGGCCGCGCTGGCCCGGGTCACCCGGCCCGGTGGCCGGCTGGTGGTCTGCGAGTTCTCCACTCCCACCTGGCCGGTGTTTCGCACCGTGTACCTGGAGTACCTGATGCGCGCCCTGCCTGCGCTCGCCCGAGCGGTGAGCAGTAACCCGGAGGCTTACGTCTACCTCGCCGAGTCCATCCGGGACTGGCCCGACCAGCGGTCGCTGGCGCAACGGGTGGCCGCCGCAGGCTGGACCGACGTCGAATGGCGCGACCTCACCGGCGGCATCGTCGCGCTGCACCGGGCCGTCAAGCCCGCACCCGCCCAGCGACGAGGTCGCTAGGCTTCGGACACTGTCGTAGACCCTCCACGACGGTTAACCGGCACCCTCAGGCAAGGATGGTGTTCGTGAAGTGAGCCGGAGTCCCCGCGTTGCCGAGCTTCCGCCGGAGTGGAGCCGCAGCAGGCTTGCTGTGGTGATCCCGACCTACAACGAGGCGGATACTCTTCCCGTCCTAGTGAAACACCTGTTCGCGCTGCCTTTGCCCGGGCTGACGGTCATCGTGGCCGACGACAACTCGCCTGACGGAACAGGTGCCATCGCCGATGACCTCGCGGCGGCTGAGAACCGGCAGGGCCAGGATCGTATGGTCGTCCTTCACCGGCCAGGCAAGGCCGGTATCGGGCGGGCGCACGCCGCGGGCATGATCGCCGCGTTGGAGCGGGGCTTCGACTACGTCGCTCAGATGGATGCTGACCTGTCACATCCTCCCGAGGCGATCCCCGGCATGCTGGGGACCCTGCTGTCACTCGGCGCTGGGGTCGTCATCGGTAGTCGCTACGTCAACGGGGGGAGCCTGAGTAGCGACTGGGGGCGCGATCGACGGCTCCTGTCGGCATTCGCTAACTTCTACGTGAACGCGATCCTCGCATTGCGCATCAGGGATGCCACAGCGGGGTTCAAGGTGTGGCGGGCGGATGTGCTCGCTCAGATCGACCTGGACGGCTTGCGCAGCGGCGGATACAGCTTCCAGGTCGAGATGAACTACCGATGCGCAGACCTCGGGTACGTAGCCGTCGAGGTGCCCATCCATTTCGAGGAGCGCTTGACGGGAACGAGCAAGATGGGCTTGGCCGACAAATGGGAGTCGATGACACTGCCGTTCGTCCTGCGCCGCCACAACCGTCGCCGGCGCTCACACACGCCCTGATGTCCGAGCTCACGACGGACGGCCTGGCTGCTCCCGGTAGAGCAGCTCCATCGCGGCTGAGGTGACCCCGCGGCGCAGCCCGCCGAGTGCGCCATGGTCGGCCAGCGCGGCGCGGGCCGCCAGCCATCCGCAGGCGCCGTGCACGCCACCGCCGGGATGCGCGGCGGCACTGCCCAGATACAGCCCCGGCACCGGTGTCTCCGCTCGCCCGAGACCCGGCACCGGGCGGAACACCAGCTGCTGGTGCAGCTGCGCGGTGCCCCCGCCCACCGCGCCGTGCATGAGGTTGGCGTCCTGGCGTTGCAGCTCACCGGGGTGCTGCACGGTTCGCTGCAGCACCCCGGTGCCGAACCCCGGCGCGTAGCCCTCCATCACCTCCTCGACCCGCTGGGCGAGCAGGTCCGCCGACGCGTCGTCGGAGACTCCTCGGGGCAGGTGGGTGTAGGCCCAGGCGCTCTCCGTCCCGGCGGGCGAGCGGCTGGCATCAGCCGTCGTCATCTGCCCGACCAGGAGGAACGGCGTACGCGGGATGGTGGCGTTCTCGATATCGGCCGACCAGTGCGCCATCTGCCGCTCATCGCAGCCGACGTGCACCGTGCCGGCGCCGCGTACGCCGGGGGCCCGCCACGGGATCGGGCCGCGCAACGCCCAGTTGACCTTCACGACCGGGCTGTCCCACTGGAAGCGCCCCAGATCCTCGCGCAGCGCGGTGGGAACGGCGTGCGACGGCAGCAGGTCCAGGTACAGGCTGGGCGCCGACACGTCGGCGATGACGGCACGGCGAGCGCGCACCGCCAGCCCGGTCGCGGTGCGCACTCCCACGGCGCGGCCGCCGGTCACGTCGATCCGCTCCACCCGTTGCCCGGTGCGCAGCTGCGCGCCTGCCGTCTCGGCTCGCCGGGCCAACGCCGCCGCCAGCTCACCGGCCCCGCCGACCGGCACCGGGAAACCGACGTCCTGGGCCAGCATCGCCAGCAACCAGCCGTAGACGCCGCTGCCCGGCGCATCGATCGCGATATCACTGTGCAGCGCGTTTCCGGCCAGCAGCAGCCGGCCGGACTCACCGCGGAACAGCTCGTGGCCCATCCGGCGGGCCGGCAGCGCCAGGAACCGGGCCAGCCGCAGCGCCCCGGCGGCGCCCAGCGTGCGGAGCAGCCCGATGGGCCCGCGCACCGGCGGGAACGCGGTGAAGATCGAGCGCAGCACCGGGTCCCGCACCCGCCGCCACTGCTCGACCAGCTCCAGCCAGGCCCTGCCGTCGGACGGGTGCTCGCCCGCCAGCCCGGCGGCGGTGTCCCGCGGATCGCGGTGCAGCACGGCGGCGGTGTCGGCGTCGGGTCTCGGCGGGTGGGCGAGTACCGCTGGCGCATGCGACCAGCGCAGCCCGTGGTCGTGCAGCCGCAGTGAGCGCAGCACCGGTGAGGCCGCGGTGAGCGGGTAGAACGCGCTGTACAAGTCGGTGACATAGCCCGGTCGCAGCCGCGCCGAGCGCACCGCACCGCCCACCCGGTCGGCGGCTTCCAGCAGGCACACCTCCCATCCCGCATCGGCCAGCACCGTCGCCGCGACCAAGCCGTGGTGGCCGCCACCGACGACCACGGCGTCTAGGGAGAGTGCCCCCATGGGGGCACTCTCCCATGTGAGTGGCGATGCGAGCCATCACTCGCATCGCCACTCACGGGTACTCTTAACCGTGCATCAGCTTCGCTTGCCGATCCCGACCCGGGTCGTCGTCCTGGTGTCCGGTGCCGGGACGCTGTTACAGGCCCTGCTGGACGCCGCCGGTCCGGACTATCCCGCCCAGGTCGTCGCCGTCGGCGCGGACCGGGCCGGCACCAATGGGCTGCGGCGCGCCGAGGATCGCGGGCTGCCCGCCTTCGTAGTCGAGCCGGCCCAGCATCCCGACCGGGCGTCCTGGGACAGCGCGCTCACCGAGGCGGTCGCTGCGCACCAACCGGATCTGGTCGTCACAGCCGGGTTCATGAGGATCCTGGGCCCGGTTTTCCTGGACCGCTTCGGCGGGCGCACCCTCAACACCCACCCCGCGCTGCTGCCCGCGTTCCCCGGCCTGCGCCCGGTGGCCACCGCGCTGGCCTGCGGGGTCCGGGTGACCGGAGCGACCGTGCACCTGGTGGACGCCGGCGTGGATACCGGTCCGATCCTGGCCCAGCGCGCCGTCGAGGTGCTGCCCGACGACACCGAGCAGCGGCTGCACGAGCGGATCAAGATCGTGGAGCGGCGGCTGCTGGTGGACGTCGTCGCTGAGGTGGCCCGCCGGGGGTGCACTGTCATCGGAGGGAAGGTCTCGTCGCCATGAGCCCCGTGGATCGCCGGCCGGTGCGCCGCGCGCTGCTGAGCGTGTCGGACAAGAGCGGCCTGCTGGAGCTGGCCACGGGGTTGCACGCGGCCGGGGTGGGGATCGTCTCCACCGGCTCGACGGCGGACGTGCTCGCCGCGGCGGGGGTCCCGGTCACCGGGGTCGAGGAGCTCACCGGTTTCCCGGAGTGCCTGGAGGGGCGGGTCAAGACCCTGCACCCCCGGGTACACGCCGGGCTGCTGGCCGACACCCGCAAGCCCGAGCACGTGGCCCAGCTGGCCACCCTGGATATCGCGCCGTTCGAGTTGCTGGTCGTCAACATGTACCCGTTCGAGGCCACCGTGGCCGCCGGGGCTGGTTTCGACGAGTGCGTCGAGCAGATCGACATCGGTGGCCCGGCGATGGTGCGGGCCGCCGCGAAGAACCACCCCTCGGTGGCCGTGGTGGTGGACCCGGCGGCCTACCTCGACGTGCTGGAGGCGGTCCGGGCCGGGGGGTTCACCCTGGCGCAGCGTCAGGCGCTGGCCGTTGCCGCCTTCCGGCACACCGCCGACTACGACATCGCCGTGGCGTCCTGGATCGGATTGTCAGCCCCCGGAGATGCTGGGTTCCCGCCCTGGGTGGGCGCTTCCTGGCGGCGCGCGGCGGTCTTGCGTTACGGGGAGAACCCGCATCAGCGGGCCGCCTTGTACGCCGCTGGTGGTGTGCGGGGGCTGGCGAGCGCGCGGCAGGTGCACGGCAAGGAGATGTCCTACAACAACTATGTCGACGCCGACGCGGCCTGGCGGGCCGCGCACGACCACGACGGCGCCTGCGTGGCGATCATCAAGCACGCCAACCCGTGCGGTATCGCGGTGTCGGGCGCCGAGGACGTCGCCGACGCGCATCGCCGGGCGCATGCCTGCGACCCGGTGAGCGCGTTCGGGGCAGTGATCGCGGTGAGCCGGGAGGTCACCATCGAGCTGGCCGAGCAGGTGAGCGAGGTGTTCACCGAAGTGCTGCTGGCGCCGTCGTATGCCGAGGGTGCCCTGGACGTGCTGGCCCGCAAGAAGAGCCTGCGGCTGCTGGTGGCTTCGCCTCCCGAGCACGGCGGTGTCGAGTTCCGGGCGCTGTCCGGCGGGCTGCTGGTGCAGACCCGGGACGCGCTCGACGCCCCCGGTGATGACCCGGCGTCCTGGACGCTGGCCACCGGTGCCCCCGTGGACCGGCCGACCTTGGACGACCTGGCCTTCGCCTGGCGAGCCTGCCGCGCGGTGCGCTCCAACGCGATCCTGCTCGCCACGGCGGGGGCCACCGTCGGCATCGGGATGGGGCAGGTGAACCGGGTGGACGCGGCCCGGCTCGCGGTCGGCCGAGCCGGGCTGCGGGCGCGTGGCGCGGTGGCCGCCTCCGATGCGTTCTTCCCGTTCCCTGACGGGCTGGCGGTGCTGCTCGACGCCGGGGTTCGCGCCGTGGTGACGCCCGGGGGCTCGGTCCGTGACGCTGAGGTGATCGCCGCCGCAGCGGCCGCCGGGATGCCGCTCTACCACACCGGGACCCGGCACTTCGCGCATTGACCTGGGTGCACCGACCTGGGCACCCGGGCAGCCCGGGTTTGGTTGCGAACGTCGACAAGCGGTGGATTTTCGGTTACACCCATAGCGGTGCGTCGGGTCGTGTATGACACCGCAGCCGCAGTCGCGCGTGTCCTGTGCTGCGCGCAACGCCACCGGACTGACTTGAGGAGATCACCATGCTCGCTGTCGTCGCCGCTGTCTTGTTCCTCATCGCCTTGGTGTTCGAACTGGCCAGTCTCACGCTCGGTCCGGCGGGTGCGCTTGCCTTCATCACGGCGGGGCTGCTGTGCCTCGCATTGCATCTCGTCGGGGTGGGAGCTGGATCCAGCAACAGCTGGTGGCGTAGCCGCCTCTAACAGACGCGGCGATCCCACCAGCCGGTTCCCACCCAGGGCCCGGGCCGCTCCTCTCCGAGGCAGCCGCCGCCGCAAGGGCGACCCCCCGCTACCACGATCGCACCTGCCGCAGTCACCACCGCCCGCTTCGCGCAGGACCGGCGGGAGACACGACCAACGTTGCCGGCGGTGATCGATGATCTTTTCGGCCGCCGCCGCAGCCGAACCCAGAACCGTGCGCTACCAGCTACTCCACACCGCTGGGCGCATCGTGCGCGGCCAACGACGTACCCGTGAATAGGCGAGGCTGACGCGATGAAAGTCCCAGGCGCTGGTTCATGTTTGGTTGTTGGTGTTGTAGCGGCCGGTGCCGCGGTGGAATTCATGGCTCCCGCCGAGCCAGGCGTGTAGTCCCGCTAGGTATCGCCGGAGCTCGGGTGAGGGGATGGCCATGAGCCGCCGTTGTGCGGCCTCGAACGTGTACATGTAGTCGTCGTGGATCACTGCGGTGCGGTCGACCGCTTCCTGTAGTGAGCATCCGCGTTCGGCGGCGATGAGGTCTGGCAGGCCGCCGTCACCGATGCCGGGTTCGCGTTCTTTGGCCGTCGAGTAGATGTCGTTGAGGATGATGCTCGCGTTGCCGGCAAGCATGGTGGCTCGGCGCACGGCCGGAAGGGAGTAGATGGCCTCGGGTACTTCGTAGCCGCCGATGATGTCGATCAGGGTTAGACACGGGCCGAAGCTGTTGGCTTGGCGGGTGGCCAGGTACTCCCATACCGGAGGGAGCCCTCCGGTGACTCGCCAGCCGGCTTCCCAGTTCATGGGGATGAACATGGTGACGGTGGCGAGGCGGACCCGGTCCACCTGCGCGGGAGTGCCGTACTCGGCGACGCGGTCGATGTAGGCGGTGAGGCCGGACCGGACCGGGTCCGCTTTCATGGCCTCGTTGAATTGGGCGGCGTATTCCTCGTCGAGGATGTAGACCGGGTCCATCGCCGACTGAGCGAGGGCGAGGCGGCGACCGAGCACGGCGGGGTCGGATCCGGTGCGTTCGTCGTCGCAATACTGGTCGTCCACGGCGAACTCCGCAGTCAGGCCCTGTGCTGCCAGCAGGAGCCGGTCGGGGTCGTCGGTGTCGGGGTGGATGAGCATGGCGTAGCGGCCGTAGTTGCTTGCTCGGAGGTGGTCGCGCTGCCCGGGGTAGACCCCGATCTTCTCAACCCAGGCCATCAGCCGGTTGTCGACCTCTCCCGAGGTCTTCATCGATGCGGACCGGGTGTGGTGTTCCTGCGGTTACCGGGACAACGGTGTCGAAGGCCGCGGGGTCGAGAGCGCCGGTTCGGAGGTCAAGAGCCGCGCGGAGAGCGTTGTCGACGGCCTGCTGTTGGCCCTCACCTTGCCGGATCGCCGATCACGGCGTGGTGTCGGTTGAGCGTGCGGGCGGTGTGCGGCGGACGATGGCGAACCCGGCGCGGGCCAGGAAGGTGGGCAGGGCGCGGATGGCGTCCCGGTCGAGGTCTTTGATCTCCTCGGCAAGATCCTCCCAGGGCACCAGGTACGGGGAGAGCTTGCGGTCCAGGTCACGAGTGGGCCCCAGGCGCCAGCCGTCCTGGTGGCGCTCGGCCTCCCAGCGTCGGTGCTCCAAGGCGGCCAGGTGTTCCACCTCGGCCTCGGTGAACGGCGACGGCGGTGAGTCCCACTCGGTGGTGGGGACGAGATCGCAGCCCACCGTCCGCAGCTTGTTCGCCAGGTCGACGGCCTGGGCGCGGTTGGAGGCCCGCAGTGCCTCGGACAGGGTCTCCCAGACCGCCAGCGCCGGGTCGTCGGGGTTCGCGCCCTGCTCGCGCCGCCGGCGAGCGTAGTCGGCGTGAATGGCCTGGGCGAGAGTCTCCCGGGGGCCGTTGAGCAGCAGCTCAGGACGGCAGACCCGTTCGCGCAGGCTGAACCCCTCCACTGCCGCCAACATACCCGAGGCGAACCGGTTGAGCAGATCCGCCACGCTGGGCCGGCCGATGATGCAGACGATGACGGGACACTGCTCGGGTAGAACCTGGCGGGACAGGAACATGGCGCGCAAGCTCGCGCCATCCTCGCCCAGGCAGATCACCGCCGCGGTGGGGTGACCCCCCGAGCCCCCCTCCGGAGGCGGTGGTGTGAGTCCGTCCGGGTCGGAGGGGTCGATCGGGCAGGTCGTCAGCTCGCAGGTGGTGGCCAAGACCGGGTGGTGGGCCTCGAGGGTCGCTGCCTGAGCGTCGGCGTCCGGGGCGAGCAACGTGATCCGGATCCGCCCCGCCGGGTGTGTGTGGTCGAGTCGCCATCGGCGAGCCGCCTCGAGAACCAGGGCGGTCGCGAACCGCCCCGCCCCGAGGATCATCAGATGCGGGGGGCTGCCGCCCTGAGGGGTGAGCAGGGCGGCGTGGGTGTCGAACAACGCGGCGGGCCCGGCCTGGTAGATGTTGAAGAACTCATAGGCGACCGCGCCGATGTCGGTGGCGGTGAGGGCCTGTTGGTCCACCAGCCGGCACAGCCGCTCGTCGGCGAGCTGGACCAGGCAGCTGATCGGCGATCGCCGGTGGGCCGCGGCCACCGTGACCGCCAGGGCCACCTCGGCGTTGACCGTGTCCTGCCCGCACACCGCGACCAGGTACCGGGCGCGGCGCACCCCCGCCAGGGCGAGCACGGTCTGCTCGGTGGCGTTCCCGACCAGGACGGGAATGCCCAGCTCACGGCATTTCTCGGCAGCGGCGGGGGATGGAGCGTGGTCGATGACCACGACCCGGTCGCCCCGGTCGTGGAAGCCGATGGCGAACTGAAGACCGGCCGCCCCGAGCCCACAGATGATCACGTGGCGACGGAAGAAGACCCGGATCCGGGCCTGGGTCCACTGGTGAAGGAAGATCGTGCTCAGGGTGCGGAGCACGGCGTAGGCGACGGTCAGCGGCGCCAGCCAGCGGGCGATCTGCAGGGGTATCGGTATCGGTGGCTTGTTGACGCCGTCACCGCCCATCGAGAACAGCTGGATGGCGGCGTAGCACCGGTCGACCACCGACAGGTGCGGGTTCTGTTCCCCGTATCCGACCACCCCGAGAGCCAGCGCGGCGAGCACGGTGCCCCCAGCGACCTGCCCCCGGTAGCGCCGCCACGCCTGGCGCAGCCACCGGGCGGTCCCGGCGGCGCCGCGGCGAGGAACGGGTCGACCCACAAGTATGGACCCCTGACGAGGTGGTGATCTTATTGGCTTATCATAATTTGCGACGGTCGTGCGGGGGATGGGGTATTTCCGTGGCTGACGTGTTCCTGTCCTATGCGCGCGAGGACCTGCCCTTCATCCTGCGGTTGACCGCAGCGCTGCACGCCCGGAACCGGGAGGTCCGGGTTGACCTCGAGGGCATCATCCCCTCAGCGCGCTGGATGGAGGAGATCCGCACCGCCGTCACCGAAGCGGACGCGGTGGCCTTCGTCCACCTGCACACCGGGCTGCTCACCCAGGCCCGCGAGTGGGAAACCCGTGACCGCGACCGCAGCCTGCTGCTGCGCGGTGGCGAGCTGGAACAAGCCGAGACCTGGCTGGCGGACCAGACCGGCCGCAAGCCAGTCGCCACACCCGCCCAGGCCCAGCTGGTCCTGACCAGCCGCGCGCCGCCACCCGCCGCCAGCGCGGCATCGGGGTCACCGCGGTGGCGGTCGCGATGGCGGTGTTGGCCGCCTTCGCCCTCATCCAGCGACAGACCGCCATCCAGCAGCGCCGGATCGCGACCACCCGTGAGCTGATGGCTCGCGCCACCGTGCTGGCCGCCAAGGATCCAGGGGGCTCGATGCTGCTCGCCGTCGAGGCCTTCCACTATCAGCCCACGGTGGAGACCCGTGGTGCGTTACTGAGCAGTCAAGGCCAGTACTTCGCCGGGCAGCTGACCGGCCACCGCGACATCGTCTACGGGGTGGCGTTCAGCCCCGACGGGCGGACTCTGGCCACCGGCGGCGCTGACCACACCATTCGGTTGTGGGACCCGGACACAACCCGGGTCACCGACCGGCTCTGCCACATCATCGGGCGCCCAAGCCGAGCGGACTGGGCCCGGCTCATCCCCGACCTGCCCTACCAGCCCACCTGCCACTGATGACCGTTCTCTTGCAGTGTGATCCCGACCTGCGCGACTATCACGAACTGGCGCTCCAGGATGGCTTTCCCGACGTGCTCAGGCGGACCGAACGCGGTCGCATGTGCTGTGCTCGAGGAGCTACCTGGACCAGCTGTTCACCCGAGATGTCGATCAGCTCGACGGAACCGGGGGTGACATGCCTATGGCTCGCGAAAGATCGGCGGCGTAGCCTGCCGAGATCGCCCCCGGTACTGTCTGACTCCTGCTTGAGTCGCGTTTCCGGCGCGCGGCGCAGAGCGGTCGCGTCCCGTGTACCACCGCTTCACCCCGCCTCCGCTCGTAGGGCGCGTTCCACGGCCAGTTACCCCGTTGCCGATGGAACTGTTGGGCCTGGCCTGGTACGAATAGCCGGCCTGGAGAGCCTGGGCGGCGGTGAAGTAGCCGCGCCGGCGGCTGGCGACATGCCAGAGCGGTCCCGTGGGCCTCTCGCAGTGAGCGCGTTGGCACCCTACCAGTGAACGTCCTCATGCTGACCTTTAGTTTTACGCGGCACCTGTGCACGGAACTGAGCTTTAACTCTAGTTAACCCACGTCGAACAGACGTCTTCCGAGATCGTCGATCGCCTCGTGCAAGGCATCCCGTCCGCCGAACAGGCTGCCAAGCTCGATCACGTTTCCCATCTTGGTGAAGGGCGGCACGCGCAGTGCTCGTGCGCTCAGCTCCTCCGCCCCGTGTTCGGTGAACTTGTCGAGCAGGGCGTCGAGCACGACCCGGGCTTTAGGGCCGAAGCTCTCGAGGAACTGTTGGTGCTCACGCTGCACGCGCAGCGCCCGCTCGGCGCGGGAGACCAACGGGAGTTCCCAGGCCGCGTTGATCAGCAGATCGAGGGGGTCGGCCTCGGGATGGCCGAGCTCGGCCATCAGGTCGTCAGCTTCGACGGCCCGGCTCTGGAGTTCCTCGCGCAGGGCCGCCCGGCTCCGGGCTACCGCCCACTGGGTCCGCGGATCAGTGGGCGGGAGATTCATGGACAGCACCCGGTCGCGCACGAACTCGCGGTACTCCACGAGGCGCAGTGTCCGGCCGTCCGACTCCAACTGGTAGTGCACGTCGTTCCAGACGTACACCTCCATCCCGTCGACGTAGATGCGCTTGCCCTGGGCCATGATCTGGTCGGCGGTGTCGTCGTCCTCCGTGGTCAGCGCCTGCAAGCGAGCAGGTCCGTCCGGGAGTGGGCCTTCCTCCTGTGTTTCGTACTCCGCCTCCGTCTCCGCGACCTGCTCAGCGTCGTCCTCACCAGCCTGTTCCTGGCTGACTACCCGGATACCCTGCTCGTCGACTTCGTCATTGATGACCCGCAGCGGTGGTCCGTCGAAGGCGGGGTCGTTGACGAGTCTGGTGGCCTCGACGAAGTCGATGATGTCGAAAGAGCCCTTGTGGGCTTCCAGGCAGAGCCGGGTGCCGCGTCCGATGATCTGCTTGAAGAGCGGCATCGAGCCGATGCGCCGAAAGATGACGATGTCCTCGACTGAGGGCAGGTCGACACCGGTGGTGAGGAGCCGGCTCGTCATCACGATCACGGGCTCATCTGAGTTGATCTTGCTGCACTCGTCGAGCAGGGCCTTGCCCGGATCTCGGTCCGCGTCCGTGATGCGGCAGGCGTAGTTCTGGTACCGCTCGACCATGTCGAGGTTGGCGTTGTTCAGCGCGACCCGCATCCGGTGGGCGTGATCGTTGTTCTCGCAGAAGACGATCGTCTTGCCCATGCGGTCGGTGTCGTGCAGATACCGTGTCAGGTAGTGGGCAGTCGCCTGGGTGCGGTCCAGGACCGCGAGCACCTTCTCTACTGCCTGGGTGTGTAAAGCCTGTCCGGGGTCACGTCTCCGGCTGCGTCACGCTGCCCAGCCGCCGGGCGGAAGCCCGTCATGTCGATGTTCAGGTGCACCCGGCGCACCCGGTAGGGCGCGAGGAACCCGTCGTCGATCCCGTCGCGGAGCGAGTACTCGTACACCGGATCGCCGAAATAACCGTACGTGTCGGCATCGTCCCTGCGGATCGGTGTGGCCGTGAGTCCGATCTGCACGGCTTCGTCAGTCGTCCTTGGGCCGGTCGACCGGAATGTTGCGGTCGGCGAGATAGAGCACCCGAGGCATGCGGCTCGCCGTCCAGTCCGCCTTCCTGAGCTTCGCCACCAGCTGGCGGGCCACCATGGTCTTGCCTGTGCCCGTCGCGATGGTCAGCAGGATGCGGCGCTGCCTGCGGGCGATGGCCCGCAGGGCGCGATTGACCGCGATACGCTGGTAGTAGCGCGGACGCTTGCGCTCCAGGTTGTAGTCGCGCAGCGACGAGTCGAAGGGAGCGAGCAGCATCTCCTTCTCCACCTGCGACTCGACACCTTACGCTTTCACAGAACCGCTCCCCCAGTTCGTCCGGGATGGGAAATCGGGCGTCGGCGGATCGCCCCTCCGGTCTCGATCTCCCAGATCTCGTGCCCGTTGGTCGCGTACGCCACGGAGAGCTCGAGCCGCTGTGCGTACCGCTTCGCTTGCTCGATGCTGGCGGCAGCGTCGATCTTGGTGCGCCTGGCCTCGACCACGGCCAGCGGCACATCGTCGCGGTACTCGAGTACGTAGTCCGCCACCAGGGGGTTGCCGGGCCGGTACCGACGGACGGACGCGATGATCTTCCCGTTGGTGATGCGGTACTGCTCACGGATCTGTCGCTTGTCCCACCCCGCTGCGTTGAGCCTCGGCATCACGAAGGTCCGACAGGTCTCCTGCTCACTGATGGCACTCGAACTACCCATGGTTCAGCTGAGACTACGACATGTGGGTCCCCGACGGGGCGATCGAACTGCCCTTGTCACCATCGCCGACGCAGTCACGACCATTGACGTCCTGCATAGCCGGTTCGGCGCGCAACCGCACCGTCGGGTTCGCTGCACACCGTCTGACGGACCTGCGACGCCGCAGCGCCTCAGCGTCGCGCCACGAACTCGGGACACGCTGGATTTAATCGAACATGTGTTCTATGCTGTCTTTTGTTCAACGCTGTCTTCCCCGCAGCGGATCCGGGTGCGGCCAACCCCAGCAGCTTGCCGTCGGCACGTACCCCACCGTGTGGAGGAGGTCGCCGGATGGCTGGTGGGGACATCGCGTCGCTGCTGCAACGGATACCGGTCGTGCCCGCGTCGACGCTGGGGGAGCGGCTCGACGTCCCCGGTGGCCGGCCGCCGTTTCCGGTGGTCGCACCGCTGGCGTCGCTGCTGCCCGGCGGTGGGCTGCGCCGAGGGTCGGTGGTCGCGGTGCACGGCTCGATGGCCTTGCTGCTGGCGCTGCTGTCCGCGGCCACCGCGCGGGGGGTGTGGGCCGCAGTGGTCGGCGTCGGTGACCTCGGGGTACTGGCTGCGACTGAGGCGGGGGTGGTGGTGCAGCGGCTGGTGCTGGTCCCCCGACCTGGGTCGGACCCGGCACCGGTGGCTGCGGCCCTGCTCGACGGGGTGGGTCTGGTGGCGCTGGCCGGCGCGGAGCGGATGTCCCCCGGCGCGCAGCGGTCCCTGGCGGCCAGGGCGCGGCAGCGCGGGTCGGTACTGCTCCCGCTCGGTCGATGGCCGGGCGCGGAGGTCGAGCTGGACTGCCACGTCGAGGCCTGGGATGGCGCCGAGGCCGGATATGGGTGGCTGCGCAGCCGCGAGGTCGTGGTGCGCGCGGCGGGCCGCGGCGCGGCGGTCCGGCCTCGCATCGCCCGCCTGCTGCTCCCCGGCCCCGGGGGCCCGGTGGCGGAGGCGCTCGCGGACCTGGCTCCGTCGCCCAGGGCGGTGGGGGAAACCAGAGCGGTGGGGGAAACCAGAGCGGTGGGCTGATGGCGCCTGCCCGGGTGATGGTGGTCTGGTGCCCGGACTGGCCCGCGGTGGCCGGGGCGGCCGCTGCGGGCTCGGCCGCGCAGGCACCGGTGGCGGTGGTGGCCGCCAACCGGGTGGTGGCCTGCTCGGCGGCGGCCCGGGCACAGGGGGTGCGCTGCGGCCAACGCCGCCGTGAGGCGCAGGGCCGCTGCCCGGAGCTGGCCGTGCTCGCCGACGACCCGGACCGGGACGCCCGGCTGTTCGAGCCGGTGGTCACTGCGGTCGAGGCCCTGGCGCCCGGCGTGGAGGTGGTGCGCCCCGGACTGGTCGCGGTGCCGGCCCGCGGCCCGACCCGGTACTTCGGCGGCGAGCCCACGGTGGTCGAGCGGATCGTCGACATGGTCGCCACCCAGGCCGGCGTGCAATGCCAGATCGGCATCGCCGACGGTCTGTTCGCCGCGACCCTGGCCGCGCAGCGTGGCCTGCTGGTGCCACCGGATGGCTCGGCCGGCTTTCTCGCCATGCTGGGCATCGCCGAGCTGCACCAGCCCGCCGTCACCGGGGTTGACCGATCCGCAGCTGGTCGGGCCGGGGTTGACCGGGCCGGGGCTGGTCGGGCCGCGCTGGTGGACCTGCTGCACCGGCTGGGGCTGCGCACCCTCGGCGCGTTCGCCGCTCTGCCCGTCGACGACGTCGCCTCCCGGTTCGGACTCGACGGGGTGCGGGCGCACCGGCTCGCCCGAGGGCTCGACGAGCGCCCGCCGGCCCGCCGCGACCCGCCGGTCGATCTCACCGTCACCCGCCGGTTCGACCCACCGCTGGGCCGGGTCGATGCGGCGGCGTTCGCCTCCCGGGAACCTGCGGAGCAGCTGCACACCGCACTGGCCGCTCGCGGTCTGGCCTGCGTCCGGCTCGGGATCGGCTCCTGCACCGGGGCGGGTGAGGAGCTGCACCGGGTGTGGCGCTGCGCCGAGCCGCTGACCGCGTCCGGCATCGCTGATCGGGTTCGCTGGCAGCTGGATGGCTGGCTGACCTCCCGCGGGTCACGCCCCAGCGCGGGCATCACGCTGCTGCGGCTGGTCCCGGAGGAGGTGGTCGACGGGCAGGCACTGCAGCGTGGACTGTGGGGGGAGTCGGGGGAAGACGACGAGCGGGCCGGCCGGGCGCTGGTCCGAGTGCAGGGAATGCTGGGGCCCGAGGCGGTACTCATCGGAGTGCTCGGCGGCGGACGGGACCCCACCGACCGGGTACATCTGGTGCCCTGGGGAGACGACCCGACCCCGGCGCGCGATGCGAACCCTCCCTGGCCGGGCCGGCTGCCCGCGCCGTCCCCGTCCCGGGTGCCCGCCCGTCCGCTGCCCGCCGAGGTGTTTGACGATGCCGGCCGCGCCGTCGGGGTGAGCGGGCGGGGGAGTCTCACCGGTGTCCCGTACCGGATCGCGGTGGACGGGAACCCGCCGCGCCGGGTGTTGAGCTGGGCCGGGCCCTGGCCGGTCGAGGAGCGCTGGTGGGAGCCCGGTGGGGGGCGGCGCTGCGCGCGGCTGCAGGCGGTGCTCGACGCCGAGCCGCTCGCGGTGTTGCTGGTCTGCGAGACGGGCCGCTGGTGGGTCGAGGGAATCTATGAGTAACGGTCGCGGTGGCCGCCGCGATCTGGGTCGGCGTATTCGAGCGTCCGCTGGGCAGTGCAAAGATGGCCGGGTGACCACCAGCTCCGAGGAGGCGCTCGCGCGCCCGGCGCGCAGTTTCTGGGCCGCGACCTACGAGAGCGCTGCCCCGCGGCCCTCGTGCGCGGAGGGCTTGCGCGTGCGGAAGCTCTTCGGCGCTGTGCGTACCGTCGACGTTGAGCGGCGTTGGATGCTATCCGAGCCGGTTCTCGGCAGGGGCTGTCGATGATGTCATCCCTCTACGAGCTGCGTTCTCACCGTTCGCTGGAGTCGCCGGTGCTGCTCCTCGCGACTGAGAGCTGGGTCGTCGACGCAGGGCTTGGAGCCCAAGCGGCCATCGCCCATGTCCTTGAGACGATCCCCACCGAAGTGCTGGCCACCTTCGACACGGACGAGCTCATCGACTTCCGGTCTCGTCGCCCCATCGTGCGGATCTCCGACGGGGTCGTCGACAACCTCAGCTGGCCCGAGATCCAGCTGCGGGCCGGTCAGGACGCCTCGGGAAGAAGTGTCCTCGTCTTGGTGGGGCCCGAGCCCGACATGGCGTGGCATGCCTTCGTGCGGGCCGTCGTGGGTCTGGCCACGCAGCTAGGAGTGCGGCTCGTGGTCGGTCTCGGCGCCTACGCCGCTCCTGTTCCCCACACCCGTCCAGTCAGTCTGATGGCGATCGCCACCATGGCTGAGCTGGCGGCGCAGGTGGGCGTGGTACCTGGCACCGCTGAGACGCCGGCCGGGATCCAGACGGCTCTCCAGGAGGGCTTCGCTGCCGCGGGCATCCCCGCCATCGGGGTGTGGGCGCGAGTGCCCCACTACTTGGCAGCCATCCCATACCCGGCGGCCTCCGCCGCACTCGTCGATGCGCTGGCAGCCGTCGCCGGGCTGAAGCTCGACACGGGGGAGCTGCATGCCGCCGCTGACAGTGTGTCGAGCCAGATCGACGAGATCATCGCCAACAGTGAGCAGTACCGTGATCTCGTGAGTGGTCTCGAGGCCGCGTTCGACGGTGAAACGGCCGCACCGTCCGACTTCTCGGGTCTTCCCTCAGGCGACGAGCTCGCCGCCGAGATTGAGCGCTTCCTTCGCGGCGAGCAGGGGGAGCAGTAAGGACACCCGGGCAGGTCGCTTCCCTCGCCGACCCCGCGCTGGGCTTCCAGCCATGACTTGCCCACCGTACGGCAACCCGTTACCATCGAACATGTGTTCGATGATGTCGGTTCTGGGGAGGCACCCCTTTCGAGCGCTCCCTACGAGGAGGACTGGTTCGACCCTGCCTGGCTCGACCAGGCCCCTGAGCTGCCGGACACGACTCAGCCACCGGTGTCGGAGTGTGCGCCGTCGGGATGGTTGGCGCTGGAGCTGGATCAGGGCTGTAGTGATCCGGCCGGGTTGTCGGATGCAGAGCTGATCGACGCGGTCATGGGGTTTGACCGCATCGCCTCCTGGGCCTCGGCGCGACAGGCGAGGCTGTTGGCCGAGTTCGCCCGGCGCCGCCCGGGGGATCACCCGCTGGCTGCCCGGTGCGGTACTCCGTCGCGGGCCAGTGAGTTCGCCCCCGACGAGATCGGGCTGGCGCTACGGCTGTCCCGCACCGCCGCGACCGGGCGGCTAGTTATGGCCGAGATCCTGGTGGTCGACCTGCCCGGGACACTGTCCGCCTGGCAGGCCGGCACGATCGACACCCTCAAGGCTCGGGCCATCACCGAGACCAGCTACCTGCTCCCGCGCGAGCAGCGCGGTGCCCTCGAAGCCCGGGTCCTGCCCCGCGCCGGCCAGCAGACGATCACCCAGCTACGGAAGGCGTTGGCCAGAGCGGTGCTAGCGATTGACCCACAGGGCGCTCAAGAGCGGTACGAGCAACGGCGCCAGGATCGACGAGTCGTGGTCAGCCCGGATGAGGAGGGCATGGCCACGTTATGGGCGTTGCTGTCCGCCCCGGACGCCACCGCGGCTTACCAACGGCTCTGCGAGCTGGCCCGCAACCTCGGCGCTGACGACCCCCGGGGAATGGACGCCCGCCGCGCCGACCTACTCGCCGAACTGCTCACCGGACGACGCTGCGCCGCTACCGGTACCTGTGTGAACGAGGACTGTCCCGGCGACTGCGACAGCACCGACGGTCCCGGTGATGATCCCAGCGGCGCCGCGACCAGCCCAGCTCTCGACCCCGCAGACCGGACCCACACCGCCACGCCTGCCCCACCCACCGGCACCCAGCGCACTGGTTGCGCTGACCCAGCGTGCCATGGCCACCGCTACGATCCCACCTCCGCCACCGGGCCGGGTAAGCCGCTGGTGTCAGTGATCGTGCCGATCACTATGCTGCTCGGGCTCGACGAGCAACCCGGCGAGCTGGTCGGTCACGGGCCCATCCCCGCCGGCCTGGCCCGCGAGATCGCCGCTGAGGGAACCTGGCGCCGGCTGCTCACCGACCCGGCCTCGGGGACCCTGCTCGACTACGGCCGCACCACCTACACCCCACCGGCCGGGCTAGCCGACTTCGTCCGCGCCCGTGACCTGTTCTGCCGGTTCCCCACCTGCGGCCAGCGTGCGGCCACCGCCGATCTCGACCACACCATCCCCTATCAGCCCGACGGCACCACCAGCAACCACAACCTGCACGCCGGCTGCCGCCGCCACCACCGGCTCAAAACCCACACCACCAGCTGGAATATCGACCAACACCCCGACGGCCGTATCACCTGGACCACCCCCACCGGGCACACCCACACCAGCCATCCCCACAACTACCAACCCGACCCCTGCTTCCCGCCGAAGGTCGTGACTCCCGAAACCGGAGCCGACCCACCCGAGCCTGACCCGCCCCCATTCTGAGTGGGAGAGTGATGGGCTGGAACAACCCGCCGGTGCGGTGGGCGGACCGGGAGCGGGCACTGTCCGGGTATGAGCCGTCGCCGCTAACGCCGGTCCAGGTCGCGGAGACCCTGACCCCCGAGACCCCGATCCCGGAGACCCTGACCCCCGAGACCCCGACCCCCGAGACCCCGACCCCGGAGACCCAGTTCGCGGTTCAGGCCACGGAGACCCAGCCGCGCACTCCCTACGCCGAGCTGCACTGCCACTCCAACTTCAGTTTCCTGGACGGGGCCAGCCACCCAGAGGAGCTGGTCGAGGAGGCGGCCCGGCTGGGGTTGGACGCGATCGCGATCACCGACCACGACGGGATGTACGGGGTGGTGCGCTTTGCCGAGGCGGCCCGTGAGCTGGGCGTCAAGACCGTGTTCGGGGCCGAGTTCAGCCTCGGCCTCACCGCGCCACAGAACGGAATACCGGACCCGGAGGGTGAGCACCTGCTCGTGCTGGCCCGCGATCCCGAGGGTTACCGCCGGCTGTCCCGGGTGATCAGTGACGCCCAGCTCGCCGGAAAGGAGAAGGGCAGGCCGGTCTACGACCTCGACGCGGTAGCCACCGCTGCGGGCGGGCACTGGGTGGTGCTCACCGGTTGCCGCAAGGCAGCGGTGCGTCGGGCACTGGCGCGTGCAGGTCCGGCCGCCGCGGCCACGCAGCTACGCCGGCTGACCGAGCTGTTCGGCTCCGACCACGTCGTCGTCGAGCTCACCGCCAACGGCCTGGCGGAGGACACCGAGCGTAACGACGAGCTCGCCACGCTGGCCGCGGCGCACGGGCTGGATACCGTCGCCACTACCACCGCGCACTACGCCACCCCGTTCCGGCACCGGCTGGCCACCGCGCTCGCTGCGGTCCGGGCCCGGCGCAGCCTGGACGAGATGGACGGCTGGCTGCCGGCCGCGGCAACGGCGCACCTACGCTCCGGCGCCGAGATGGCCGACCGGTTCGCCCGCTGGCCCGGGGCGGTCGAGCGGGCCGCCGCGCTGGGCCGGGAGTGCGCCTTCGACCTGCGCCTGGTGGCGCCGGACCTGCCGCCGTTCGCCGTCCCCGGCCCGCACACCGAGGCCGGCTGGCTGCGCGAGCTCACCTGGCTCGGCGCGGCCACCCGGTACGGCAGCTACGACGAGCGCCCCGGTGCCTACCACCAGATCGAGCACGAGCTGGCCGTCATCGGGGGGAGGAACTTCTCCGGCTACTTCCTCATCGTCCACGACATCGTGGGGTTCTGCCGACGGGCCGGCATCTTCTGTCAGGGTCGCGGCTCGGCGGCCAACTCCGCGGTCTGCTACGCGCTGGGCATCACGAGTGTCGACGCGGTGGCGATGGACCTGCTCTTCGAACGGTTCCTCGCCCCGGATCGGGACGGCTACCCCGACATCGACCTGGACATCGAGTCCGACCGGCGCGAGGAGGTCATCCAGTATGTCTACGACACCTACGGTCGCGACCGCGCTGCCCAGGTCGCCAACGTGATCACTTACCGGGCCCGCTCGGCGGTGCGGGACATGGCCAAGGCGCTGGGCTACTCGACCGGCGCCCAGGACGCCTGGAGCAGGCAGATCGACCGGTGGGGACCGCCGCGACCCACCGGTGGGGCTACCCCGGAGACCGATATCCCCGAACCGGTGCTGGTGCTGGCCGCCGAGCTGGAGGGGTTCCCGAGGCACTTGGGCATCCACTCCGGTGGGGTGGTGATCTGCTCCCGTCCGGTGGCCGAGGTCTGCCCGGTGGAGTGGGCACGGATGGAGCACCGCTCGGTGGTGCAGTGGGACAAGGACGACTGCGCGACGGCTGGTCTGGTCAAGTTCGACCTGCTCGGGCTCGGCATGCTCTCCGCGCTGCACTATGCGGTCGATCTGGTGGCCCGCCACTACCGGCACCGGGTGCAGCTGTCAGACCTGCAGCCCACCGACCCGGCCGTCTATGCGATGCTGGCCAGGGCCGATTCAGTCGGGGTGTTCCAGGTGGAGTCCCGCGCGCAGATGGCCACCCTGCCCCGGCTGCGACCACGCTGCTTCTACGACCTGGTGGTCGAGGTGGCGCTGATCCGCCCCGGCCCGATCCAGGGCGGCTCGGTGCACCCCTACATCCGGCGCCGCAACGGCCGGGAGGCCTGGGACTACGACCACCCGCGGCTGGCGAACGCGCTGCGCAAGACGCTGGGGGTGCCGCTGTTCCAGGAACAGCTGATGCAGATGGCCATCGACGTCGCCGGCTTCTCCGCCGCCGAGGCCGACGAGCTGCGCCGCGCGATGGGCGCCAAGCGGTCCACCGAGCGGATGGAGCGCCTGCGTGGGCGGCTGTTCGACGGGATGGCCCGCCACGGCATCACCGGCGAGCTCGCCGAGAAGATCTACGCCAAGCTGTTGGCCTTCGCCGACTTCGGTTTCCCGGAAAGCCACGCGATCAGCTTCGCCTCGCTGGTGTACTACAGCGCCTGGTTCAAGCACCACTACCCGGCGGCGTTCTGCGCCGCCCTGCTGCGAGCCCAGCCGATGGGTTTCTACTCCCCGCAGTCCCTGATCGCCGACGCGAGGCGTCACGGCGTTGTTGTCCGAGGCCCGGACATCAACGCCAGTGGGGTGCACGCGGGGCTGGAACCGGTTGCGGAGGGGGCGCCGGAGCAGGCGGTGCGGCTGGGGCTGGCCATGCTGCGCACGGTGGGCCGGCCGCTGGCCACCCGGCTGGTGCGGGAGCGAGAGGCGCACGGCGGCTACCGCGACATCGCTGACGTCGCGCACCGGGTGGGGCTGAGCACCGCCCAGGCCGAGGCGTTGGCCACCGGTGGGGCGTTCGACCGGTTCACCTGCGGGCGCCGGCAGGCGCTGTGGTCCGCCGGAGCGGTGGCCGCGCAGCGCCCGGACCGGCTGCCCGGCACCGCGGTGGGGATCGTCGCCCCCCCGCTGCCCGGGATGAGCGCGCTGGAGCTCGCCGCGGCCGACGTCTGGGCCACCGGGGTCTCGCCGGACAGCTTCCCCACCCAGTTCCTCCGGGCCGAGCTGGACAGGCTGGGCGTGGTGCCCGCCGCGCGGCTGCGGGAGCGGGGGGACGGGCAGCGGGTCCTGGTCGCCGGCGCGGTGACCCACCGGCAGCGCCCGGCCACCGCGGGCGGGGTCACCTTCCTCAACCTGGAGGACGAGACCGGCATGGTGAACGTGATCTGCTCGCCGGGTTTCTGGGTGCGCTACCGCACCATCGTGCGGGCCTGCCCGGCGCTGCTGCTACGCGGCCGGCTGCAGACCGCGCAGGGGGTGACCAACGTCCTGGCTGAGCACGCCGCGGCGCTGAACCTGCGGGCGCGCTCACGCTCCTGCGACTTCCGATGAGCCCACCCGAAGATCACCCAGTGCCCTTGGTTCGAATGCCCTGGGAACGGAAGACGAGCGCCGGGAACTGGCGTTGCGGGTCCTTCATGAGCACGTGGACGGTCGTGAACACCGGGCAGGGCCACGCCACGACGCAGGTCCGACAGTCACCGCTGTGCTGCAGGGTGTGCTCGGTCAGCAGCCCACGCAGGACCACCACCAGGCCGTTGATCAGCTTGCGCGCGGTCGCCACGTCGCCCCGAGACCATTCATCGTCCTGATCTACCAGGCACTCCGCCTCGTCCAGGTGGCGACAGAGATCGTCGCGCAGCCTCCGGAACGCGGCGGCGACTGCGGGTGAGAGCGTGCCCAATCGATACCTCCCCGAGTTGCGGCGAGGTCTCGTGCCCCGCTGACAACCAGGCAACCGCTTCACCTATGGTCACACAAGATATTCACCATTGGTGAACCTGGTGTGCTGAATTGAATTTCACCATGGTGCGCTTTACGCTCTGCCGCCGGGAGGGATGATCATGCCGCATCGTGAGCCGACGATTCGCAGCCGGGAGCTGGGTGACGGGCTGCGCCAGGCGATGAAGAAGGCCGGACTGACCGGGAAGCAGGCCGCCCAGCGGCTCGACGTGTCACCGAGCATGGTGTCGATGCTGCTGTCCGGCAAGCGCGGTGCCAGCGAGGTGGACATCGCCGCGTTCCTCGGGGCCTGCCAGGTCAAGGGCCCCGAGCGGGAGCGGCTGCTCGCGCTGTGCCGGGAGCAGGACACGCCGGGCTGGTTCCAGCAGCACGGCTCCCGGCTGCCCCAGCAGCTCATGACGCTGATCGACCACGAGAACAAGGCGATCGCGATCAGCGACTTCCAGCCGATGGTGGTGCCCGGCCTGCTACAGACCGCCGAGTACGCCCGCGCGCTGATCCGGGAGGCCGGGAACGTTCCACCGGGCGAGATCGACGACCGGGTGGCCGCCCGGCTGGGCCGCCAGAGCCTGTTCAGCCGGGAGCGCCCGGCGCGGTTCACCTACTACCTGCACGAGTTCGCGCTGCGGCTACCGGTCGGTGGGCGCGAGGTGATGGCCGAGCAGCTGGAGCACTTGCTGCGGATGTCGCGGCGCTCCTACCTGACGCTGCGGGTGGTGCCCGCCGCGCGCGGCGGGCACGCCGGCGTCGCCGGGCCGTTCATCCTGATGGAGTTCGCCGAGTTCAAGCCGGTGGCCTACCTGGAGGGCGAGACCGCCTGCCTGTTCCTGGAGCGGCCCGAGGAGATCGCCGCCTACCAGCACATCCTGCGGGTACTGGCGCAGACAGCGCTGGGTGAGGGACAATCCATGAAGCTGATTGCCGCCCTGGCAACCGGGCTCGCCGCGGATCGGGAGGACCATGATGAGCGCCCCTGAGCCGGGCGGAGTCGTCTGGCGCACCAGCAGCTACAGCGCGAGCCACGGTGCCTGCGTCGAGGTCGGCTGGCGCGCGAGCAGCTACAGCGGGAACCAAGGTGACTGCGTCGAGGTCGCGCCCGCGTCGGAGGGCATCCTGGTGCGCGACTCCAAGAACCCCGCCGGCCCCGCCCTCGCCGTCCCTGCCCCCGCCTGGCAAGCCTTTCTCACCACCCTCACCCCCTGACCCGTCCCGACTGTCATTGTTCAGCGCGGCCGGTGGCGCGGAGCGCGCGATGTGTGAGCCGATGTAACCGGCGCTACCGGTCAGTAGCCAGGTCATGAGTGGTTTTCGGGGTAGTGAGGCCGGCCGTCATGCGAGCCAGCGGTGCCGTGGTGGGGTGGAGGAGGTCGGCCTGCTCGGCCATCGGTCGTAAGCCGCCGAGCTGCCTGTATATCTTGTTGTACTGCCGCATCGCGTCGTGCAGCTGGAAGAAATGTTCGACCCGGCCTCGTGCGTTGCGGGTGAGCTGCTCATAGCTGTCGAGGTCGGCGAGGACGGTCTGCAGGGCGTCGGCCATGCCTTCGATGAGGTTGTCCGGGTTGACGAGCACCCCGCAGGAGCCCCAGGTGATTCCGGCCTCGGTGGTCAGTGGGTCACCGATGAGCTGGCGCATACCGCCGACCGAGGTGCCGACCGTGGGCATGCCGACGGTCATCGCCTCAAGCACGACGATGGGCTGGCCCTCATTGTAGCTCGGCAGCACAAGGAGGTCGAAGTCGCCGAGCATCGCGCGGACGTCGACTGTGCCGCGGAAGGTGAGGTACCGCTCGACCCCCAGTTCTTCAATCTTGGCCTTGCACGACTCGTAGTAGGTCGGCGTGTGGTCGGTGGGGCCGAGCACGTCCAGGTGCCAGTTCGTGATGCCACGGTCGAGGAGGAGCCTGGCGGACTGGATGAGCTGGAGCAACCCTTTGATGGGCACGACACGGGCGATGTAAACCAAGCGCCAGATCCGGGTCTCATCACCGGTAAGGATCTGTTCGAGGGCTTGTAGCCGCTGGTTGTACACGCTGTCGAAATTCTTGACCGGCATGCCGTTGGGGACGATGGAGACATTGTCTGTCGGCGCGCCGAGAGCCGCTGCCTCCGCGATGGCGTCCGGGTAGAGGTAGGTGATGTGGGCCGCGCTGGGGTAGCAGAAGTGACCCATCTCGATCCACCACGCCATCCACGCCCGCTGAGTGGGAGTGACATCGAGCTCCCGCCAGTCGCGGGAGGTGACCGGCAGCGCCATGCTGCGTTCAAGCAGCGTGTTAACCGTGTCACGGACATAGAGGTTATGCTCAGTGAGCAGGAAGGATGTGCCGTGCTGCCGCGCCGCAGCGGCACCGACGAGCGAGGCATAGCCCGTGGTGTGGGCGTGGTAAACCCGGGCCTTCGGGTAATGCCGGCTCAGCAGAGCGTGCGCCAGAGAGAAGAACTCGCGCATGAGCCAGAAGGCGTCGGTGAGCGGGAGCCCGATGTCGGGCATTCGTTCTCTCAGCGCGGTCATGAACTCGGCGGAGCCGAGCAAGGCCGAGAGGGGGTACCGTCGAGTGCGCGGGTTCAGGCCTTCGTCGTACAGCTGCCAGGCCGGCTTCATGTCCCCGGCAAGGATCGCCTCGAGTGCGTCGAACAGCTGGTGCGCAAGTTCAGACCGCTCGGCGCTGCCCATGCGCAGGTGCCTCGGGCGCAGCTGGATGAAGTCGGTCTGGTGCTCACGCATGCTGATATAGACTGTCTTGATCCACAACACGTTCGACGGTACCCCGTAGAGGTCGACCGCCGGCCTGTCACGGTCCCATGAAATATGGATCACGCCGAAGGTCAGGTCGGGATTGCCTTCCACTATGTCATGGACGACGGCTGATACTCCACCCTTGAGAAAAGGGTAAGTCGACTCGGCGACGATCGCCACATCGACGTCAGGGAGCTCGTTCTCGTCAGCAATCTCGATCACGGTCGCCTTCGTCTCTAAGGTTCAGGGGTTGGACGTCGTGGCCGTGGGTCCTCGACTGTGATAGCCGGGGCTTGGGTGCGGGAGGGTGGTCACCAGGCGGTTGCATGGCGCCAGAAGAATGTGTATTCAGGCATACGCCACGAGGTGAGGCAGGCCCGGAGAGCGACGAAGAAGAGTAATAGCTCGATGCCGGCGAGCGCGAAGTACAGGGCCGGTCCGGCGGGCATCGCAACGAATGCCACACCACACAGGGCCAGGTGCGCACCGCTGAATCCCTGCGAGACCCGATGCTCCCCGATGTAGTCGATCTTGTAACACAGCACCGTGGTCATCATGAACAGCCAGGACGCCGTGGCCACACCAGCGATCAAGCCAGCGCGATCGGGCGTGATGTTGATCATAGTCCAGCTGATGCCGAAGGAGAGCAGCGCGCCGGCGAGAGCGGTGCGGACGATCGAGGTCTGGACAAGCGCGAATAACTCCTGCGAGTACCTGCCGAGGCTGCTGATCGGCTCATTCTCCATGGCCGCCCGAAGGGACGCGACGGAGGAGTCGAACCCCGGCGCCAGCCGGACGAAGTAGTAGTTGTAGGCGAGTACTGCGGGCAGCAGCGCCAGGAAAACCGTCTCGACGGCGAAGTGGTTGGCGTCTCTGAGAAAGTAGAACAGCTTATCGGCCCACAGCACCGAGCCGAGCAGCAGGCCGCGCACAACGTCCCGGAGCACGTCTATGCGGTCAAGCGCGATGAGCCGGACGCGCAGGAACCGGTGCAGCAGGACCAGGTGCGGCACCAGGCCGAGCAGCGGTGGCAGGAACCACGCGGTAGGGAAGACGAGCAGTGGGGCCGCATAGCCCGTCCACGCCAGCGCCCAGCCGAAGCGGTGGTGACCCATGTTGGTCAGCACAAGAGACTGAGCGAACGCGAGGTCGAGCACACACAGGCCGACGTAGGCCGACATGGCCTTCATCGACCACTGCGTGGCCAGTTGGACGGGAATGGCGAATAGCAAGATCGTCGGCAGTGACTGCGCGAAGGTCAAGGGCCAAACCTCGCAGAATTCGCTCCGTATCTTGTCCATATCGCCATCATGAATCAGTGGGCCGATCGCCCGATACAGAGGCATACAAACGCCTTGGCTGAGCCACGGAACAGTCAGCGCGACGGCGAGCAGCAGCGAGGTCAATCTCACTCCACCCACTGCCGTCCCCGCCATGCGCTGGCTGGCGATCGGATAGATCAGCGTCAGGATCCCCACCGGCCAGAGGTGCAGGACCAGCTGCAGGATTGACCGAGCGGCGATGACCGTGCCGTGGCGCTGGTCTGCGCGGTGACGACCGATGTGGTGAGGTTTCATGAGCCAGACAAGGAGCAGCGTCACCAGCGTGCCGACTGCGGCCAGCTCGGCGGCCACGCTGTTCAGCGTCCGCCACAACTGGGGCATGAGTGCGGTAGCGGCGAGCAGTACGGCCGTAGCGAGTGAGAGGTAGCCGTTAGGGGAGCGCACAGTCGCGAATGCCGTCCTCACGTTCGGCATCTGCTGGCTTGAGGTCACCCGTCATCACTCCCTGGGCCGCGGTCGGGCGCCCTGGCTACAGATCGGTGTACAGCGTCATCTCGTTACCCGATCGGGGCTATAGATCACCCTTTCGGCGTAGTGTCACTTACGTTAAGCTACCGCCTGGAAGGAAGAGCGTGTCGGCCGGCGCGGAGCCGGTGGGTGGACCGCGGCCGAGCAGGTGGGCGTCCTATGGAGGCTGGAGTCCGAGTGGGCATGGTCGTTCCCGGCCGAATGGCGAAACGTTACGGTGCGTGGGTCCGATACGGTGACCCGGTCACCCCCAGGCAGATCGACTTTGCGATCGCCAACTACCGAGTGGCGATCCTGCAGCCTTGGGAGACGGGTGCCGCGCGACAGTTGAAGCACGCACGACCGGACATGACGGTGCTGTGCTACAAGTGCCTTTCCTCCACGCGCAGGTACGAGCCCGGCCCGGTTTACTCCTCCGGCCTCAGCTACCGCGAGGCTGATGTCATGGGTGAGCATGTCTTTGCCCATCGACCCGGTGGGGCGCGTATCGAATGGAATACCTACCCGGGTCATTGGCAGATGGCGGTATGGGATGACGAGTACCGCGCACGCTGGTGCCGCAACGTCATCAACGAGCTGGAAGGCTCGGCGTGGGACGGCGTGATGGCCGACAACGACGTGTACGACGACTACTACGGTCTGCGGCCGCCGCTCGACGGCGGGCGCGAAATCTGTGATATTCGCCGCGCCTTGGACGAGTTCGTCCCCATCGTTGGGTCCGCCTTGAACGGTATCGGCAAGCTGCTCGTGCCGAACATCGCCGAGTCACGTCGTGACCCAGGACGCTGGGAACGTCACAGCGCCTATGGTGGAGGCTTTGAAGAGGTCTGGCTCGCGCACGGCGCGAATGACTACTTCTGTGTCGACACAGTGCTTGCCCAGGCCGGCGAAGTGCAAGGCCCGGGTATCACGATCATGCGGGTCGCCTCCGACGGCACGAACGAGCACCGGAACTTCACCTACGGCTTAGCCGCGTTCTGGGTCTTCGGTGGCGGCGCGGGCACCGCGTTCACCGCCACCGGCCACGACCAGTACAGCGTCACGCCCTTCATCCCGCAGCTTAACTGGGACCTCGGTGAACCGCTTGAGGAGATCCGCCGACGCGGGAATGGCCGTTCCCGCCGTTTCAGCAACGGTTGGGTGGCAATTAACTTCAACACTCGACGCCGTGCAAAGCTGAAATTTTCCGTGCCGGAAGGCTTGCGCGGCCCCACCGGCCAGCCGGCACCAGGTAAGGTCTCGCTCATGCCACACGAAGGTGTGCTGTACGTGCGGGAGGCGTAGTTTTTCTCCATTCAGCCGACGTTCTCCAGCGCCGCTTGCCGGCAGCACCGGCGCCTACTGCGGGGCAAGCCGTTGGTGCGCGGCCCGCGCGACCCGCTCCAAGGCAGTCCAGCGCGCCTGCCATGGCACCGCCGGGGTGCTGCCCGATCCGACGGACGGGCTGGAAAGGTGGGTGCGTGACGATGACCGGCGATGACGAGACCGTCGAAGAGGACTGCACCGGCGCTGACTTCACCGACGCGGTGTTCGCCGGCCGGGAGTGGGAGGGGCGCTGCTTCGTCGGCTGCCGGTTCACCGATGCCGACCTGCGCGGGTTGCGCACTCGCGGCTGCCGGTTCACCGACTGCGACTTCACTCTCGCCGACCTGGGCGCCTCCGAGCACCGCGCGACGGCATTCCACAGCTGCACCTTCCAACGCACCGTGCTGGCCGACTCGGTGCTGGAGAGCTGCTCGCTGCTGGGCAGCACGCTCAGCGACTGCCGGCTTCGGCCGTGGACGCTGCGCGAGGTCGACCTGCGCCTCACCGCGCTGGGCCACGCCGATCTCCGGGAGACCGTGCTCGCCGGGTTGCGGCTGACCGAGGCGAACCTGGTGCGGGCCGACCTGCGGGGCGCCGACCTCTCCGGGGCCGACCTGACCGGGGCCCGGATGCTGGAGGCCCGGCTGGAGGGTGCCGACCTGCGCGGGGCCCGGCTGGACGCCGACGCTCTGGTGCAGGCGCGGCTGACCGGTGCCCGGATCGACGCGGACACCGCGATCCGCTTCGCCGCGGCGAACGGGCTGCGGGTGGACCTGGGGATGTGACCGGGAATGTGACCGCACGCGGAAGCGAACGGCCCGCGCCCGCACCGACCCGGGCCGCGCGCGGCGCCGGAGTCGCGGTGGCGGTGGGGATCGGGGTAGCGGTGGCCGTCCAGGCCCGGATCAACGGCGAGCTCGGCCAGCGGATCGACGACGGCCTGCTCGCCGCCCTGCTGTCCTTCCTGGGTGGCCTGCTGCTACTGGCGTTGGTGGCCGTGACCCGGCGCCGGATGCGCTGCGGGCTGGGCCGGGTCCTCGACGCCGTCCGGGACCGCAGGCTGCGTCCCCATCAGCTGCTGGGCGGCATCTGCGGTGCGTTCCTGGTGCTCTGCCAGAGCCTGACCGTCACGGTCATCGGGGTGGCGGTGTTCACCGTGGCCGTGGTGGCCGGGCAGAGCGCCAGCGCCCTGCTGGTGGACCGGGCCGGTCTCGGGCCGGGCGGACCGTGGCGGCTCAGCGTCCACCGGGTCGCCGGTGCGGTGCTTGCGCTGGTGGCCGTGGCGGTGGCCGTCTCCGACCGGATCGGCGCATCCCAGGCCCTGTGGCCGGCCGTGCTACCCGCGCTGGCAGGGGTGGGTACCGCCTGGCAGCAGGCGGTGAACGGGCGGGTCGGCGCGGCCGCCCGGGACGGCGGGCCGGCCCTGGCCGGGATGCTGCCGGCCGCACTGGTCAACTTCGTGGTCGGCGCCTTCGCGCTGATGCTGGTCTGGGTGGTGGAGATCGCGCTGCGTGGGCTGCCCCACTCGTTGCCCGGGCAGCCGTGGCTCTACCTGGGTGGTCCGCTGGGTGTGCTGTTCATCGGCGCCGCCGCGGCGGTCGTCCCGGTCACCGGGGTGCTCCTGCTGGGACTGGGATCAGTGGCCGGGCAGCTTGTCGGAGCGGTGCTGTTGGACCTGTTCCTGCCCGCCGGTGTCGGGCGCCTCACCGCCACCACCCTGGTCGGCACCGCGTTGACGCTGGTCGCGGTCGCCGTGATCGCGCTGCCTGGGCGTCGTCGGGTCGGGTGCCGGCGCACGTGAGTCCCGGTGCGAAGATGCCCCCGTGAGCGTGGCGGTTCTGAACGGCACGGTGACCAGGCCGGCGGCGCAGGCATGACCAGGCGGACGAGCCTGCGGCCACAGCTGGCGTTCGGCCTCGTCCTGGCGGTGGTCGCGGTGGGCATGGTGCGGATCACGCAGTACCACTGGCGGGAGGGCACTGTGATCATCGGAGGTGCGCTGCTGCTCGCCGCGGGGTTGCGGGCGGTGCTCGCGCCCGAGTGGACCGGGTTGCTCGGGATCCGCCGCCGCTCCATGGATGTGCTCACCTACGGCGTCTTCGGGTTGTTGATGCTGGCCGTGGCGCTGACCATCACCGGGGGACCACTGGCCGGCGGCTGAGTCGAGTGCCCCCACCGCGCTTGATAACCTCCGGTAATGGCACGTTTCGGGCAGGTCGCGGTCATTGGGGCCGGTTTCTACGGTGCGACCACCGCGCAGCGGCTGGCCGAGTACGACCTGTTCGACACCGTCGTGCTCACCGACATCATCGAGGGCAGGCCGGAGGGCCTCGCGCTGGACATGAACCAGTCCCGACCGGTGGAGGGCTTCGAGACCAGGATCGTCGGCCAGACCACCGGAGCGGACGGCTCGGGCTACGAGGCGATCGCCGGCAGCGACATCGTCGTGATCACCGCCGGTCTACCCCGCAAGCCTGGGATGAGCCGGATGGACCTGATCGAGGTCAACGCCCGCATCGTCCGGCAGGTCGCGGAGAACGTCGCCCGGCATGCCCCGGATGCGGTCGTCATCGTGGTGTCCAACCCGCTGGACGAGATGACCGCGCTGACGCAGCTCGTCACCGGGTTTCCCCGGCACCGGGTGATGGGCCAGGCCGGGATGCTCGACACCGCCCGGTTCACCAGCTTCGTCGCCGAGGAGCTCGCCGTGCCGGTGTCCTCGGTGCGCACCCTGACGCTGGGCTCGCACGGTGACACCATGGTTCCGGTGCCCAGCGCGTGCACGGTGGACGGCGCGCCACTGGCCGACCTGCTGCCCGCCGGCAGGATCGAAGAGCTGATCACCCGTACCCGAAACGGTGGCGCCGAGATCGTCGCCCTGCTCAGGACCGGCTCGGCGTACTACGCTCCGTCCGCCGCGGCGGCCCGCATGGTGCGCGCGGTGCGCGAGGACTCCGGTGCCGTGCTGCCGGTCTGCGCCTGGGTGGATGGCGAGTACGGGATCTCCCAGGTCTACCTGGGTGTCACCGCCGAGCTAGGCCGGGACGGGGTACACCGCGTGGTGGAGACCCCGCTGACCGCCGACGAGCTCGCGCGGCTGCGCCAGGCCGCGCGGGCCGTCGCGGCCAAGCAGGCCGACGTGCGGGACCTGTGAGGGCTGCGCCCCGTGAGTGGCGATACGAGTCATAGCTCGTATCGCCACTCACGGGTCCGACGAAGGAGGACACCTTGATCAAGGTAAGGGGAACCGTTGTCGAGCTCGACGGCGACGAGATGACGCGGGTCATCTGGCGGGTCATCAAGGACAAGCTGATCCTGCCCTACCTCGACATCGCCCTCGACTACTACGACCTCGGCATCCAGCATCGGGACGCCACCGACGACCGGGTCACCGTCGAGGCCGCGCACGCGATCGCCAGGCACGGCGTGGGCGTCAAATGCGCCACCATCACGCCCGACGAGGCGCGGGTCGAGGAGTTCGGCCTGAAGAAGATGTGGCGCTCACCCAACGGGACGATCCGCAACATTCTCGGTGGTGTGATCTTCCGGGAACCGATCGTCTGCTCCAATGTTCCCCGCCTCGTGCCGCACTGGACCAAGCCGATCGTCATCGGCCGCCACGCGCACGGCGACCAGTACAAGGCCAGCGACTTCACCGTCCCGGGACCGGGCACCGTGACGATCACCTACACCCCCGACGACGGCCGCGAGCCACTGGAGGTGGAGGTGGCGCGCTTCGGTGCGGGCGGCGGTGTCGCACTCGGGATGTACAACTACCGCAGATCCATCGAGGATTTCGCCCGAGCATCACTGCGTTACGGCCTGGCCCGTGAGTACCCGGTCTACCTGTCGACCAAGAACACGATCCTCAAGGCCTACGACGGCATGTTCAAAGACGTGTTCGCCGAGATCTATGAGTCGGAGTTCAAGGCCGATTTCGAGGAGCACGGTCTCACCTACGAGCACCGGTTGATCGACGACATGGTGGCCGCCGCGCTGAAGTGGCCCGGTGGCTACGTCTGGGCCTGCAAGAACTACGACGGCGACGTGCAGTCCGACACCATCGCGCAGGGCTTCGGCTCGCTGGGCCTGATGACCAGCGTGCTGATGACCCCCGACGGCCGGACCGTCGAGGCGGAGGCCGCGCACGGCACCGTCACCCGGCACTTCCGGCGGCATCAGCGGGGCGAACCCACCTCGACCAACCCGATCGCGTCGATCTTCGCGTGGACCGGCGGCCTGCGTCACCGGGGCACGCTGGACGCGACCCCCGAGGTCACCCGGTTCGCGCAGACCCTGGAGCGAGTCTGCATCGACACCGTCGAGAGCGGCAGGATGACCAAGGACCTGGCCGCCCTGATCGGCCCGGATACCCCGTTCCTGACCACCGAGGCCTTCCTCGACGAGCTCGAGGGGGGGTTGCGTCATGTCATGGGGTTGTGACAATGAGAGTCGCACAGCGTTGAGGGCGGTGATGGGCAGGTGGCTACCAGGCAGCAGTGGGTCATCGGGGGAGCCGTGGTGCTGGGCATTGTCCTGTTGATCGCCGCGCACGACAGCCAGACCCCTCTCGGGAGCAGCGGCACGCGGCCGTGCATGGTGACGGTCACAGCGGACTCGCTCAACGTGCGGTCCAGCCCCGACAGCAACGCCCCCGTGGTACAGACCTACCGTAAGGGGGCGGTGATGTCGGCCGAACGGACCATCCGCAACGACTACCGGCAACTCGGGCCGGACCGCTGGGCCGCGCGGGCGTACCTCGACCCGACGGCGGGCAGCGACTGCGGCTGACCGGCGCTGACCGGCCCGGGGCGCTAGCGTAGAGGGTTATGCGGGGGACTAGCCCACAGCGAACCCAGGGGCAGCCGGGTCTGCTTCAGCGTTACCGGCTGCGCTATCCGTGGCTGGACCATCTGGTGCGGGCCGCGCAATCCTACACCGCCCACCACGGTGACCACTACGCCGCAGCGATCACGTTTTTCAGTGTGCTCTCTCTGGTGCCGTTGTTGATGATCGCCTTCGCGGCTGCGGGCTTCGTGCTCGCCGGCAACCCTGAGCTGCTGCGCCACTTGCAGGATCAGATCCAGTCGGCGGCGCCCGCCGGGTTGGGCCCGACTCTCGACCAGGTCGTCAGCGGGGCGATCAAGTCCCGCGATGGCGTGGGGATCGTGGGCCTGCTCGGCGCGCTGTACTCCGGGCTGGGCTGGATGGGAAACCTCCGCGAGGCGCTCACCGCCCAGTGGTCAGCAACCCAGGGGGGAGCAACAGCCCAGGAGCCAGCGACAACCCAGGGGGGAGCGACAACCCAGGGGGGAGCGACAACCCAGGGGCAGTCGTCCGCCCAGGGGGAGCGGCCGCCCAAGCCGGAGGGCTTCCTGCGCAGGAAGGTCTTCGACCTGCTGACGTTGCTCGGCCTGGGGCTGGCGCTGGTGGCGTCCTTCGCGCTGACCGGCGTCGGCACCGCGTTCGCCAGCGTCGCGTTGAACGCGCTGGGCTTGGGGCAGGTCGTCGGGGCCCGGTTGGTGCTCCTCGTTCTCGCCATGGCGGCGTCGGTGACCGGCATGTGGCTGGTGTTCCTCTGGGTGATCGCGCGGTTGCCGAGGGAGCCGGTGCCGCTGCGCAGCGTGACGCGCGCCGCGTGGTTCGGTGCGGTTGGCTTCGAGATCCTGAAACAGGCCTTCGCCATCTACCTGAACAGCGTCACCAACAGCCCCACCGGCCGGCTGTTCGGCCCCGTGATCGGGCTGATGGTGTTCGCCTACTTCGTCTCTCGGTTCCTGCTGCTGCTCACGGCGTGGGCGGCGGTGGCCCCGGCGAGGGTGCCGGAGGACAGCCGGCATCCCTCCCACGAAGTCCCACCCTTGCCACCTGCGGAGATCCATCCCGACGTCGTCGTCGGGTCTCGCCCGGATGTCCCGCGCTAGTGCCCCGCGCCGGGGCCAACGCCGCCCCGAGCGCAGCCGCCCCGACTACGGCCAGCCAGTCCCGGGCCCGGGTGACCACGTCGAGCGGCACGCGTCGACCGCCGCACGGTCATCGAGGCACTGAGGTCGATCCAGGGTTCACCCTGATACGCCCACGCCTGGATGGGTGTCTACTGGAGAGCGGCGGGTCAGCTCCCGGTAGACACCGACACAGTGCCCTCCCCCACCGAGTCCTCCCCATGGGGCCCGCGACACGAGCTAGGAGACCACCATGCAAACAGCGATCAAGGTGCTCGGGATCATCGCGTTGATCTGGATCGGGTTCACGGTGCTCGGCTGGGTGCTGGGTGCCGCGTTCACGCTGCTGTTCTGGGCGGTGGTGATCGGCGGGGTGCTGTTCGTCGGCTCGGCCGCCTACGCCGCGGTGAAGAGCAGGTCGAACCCTCACGCGCTCGATCGGTAAGGACCAGACCGGGACTGGCCGCAACGAGTGGTCTCTCACCGTGCAGCGCCCGTCAGGACTCGCCGGAGGAGATGCATCGCGACGGTCACCGACCGGTCGCGGATCTCGGCGCGGTCGCCGGGCAGCACCGGGTCGCGGGCCAGGACCGCGCCGTCGCCGGTGGTCACGCAGATGCACACGTAGCCGACCGGCTTGGCCTCGGTCCCCCCACCCGGGCCGGCTACCCCGGTGATCCCCACGCCGGCACTGGCGCCGAAGCGGTGCCGTGCCCCGTCGGCCATGGCACGGGCCACCTCCGGCGACACCGCGCCGTGCCGCTCGATCAGCTCTGTGGGCACGCCCAGCAGCTCAGTCTTGGCGGTGTTGGAGTAGGCCACCACACCGCCGGCGACGTAGTCCGACGACCCCGGCCGCTCGGTGAGCCGGGCGGCCAGCAGCCCGCCGGTGCACGATTCCGCGAGCCCGATCCGCCGTCCCCGCAGCAGGACGGCGAGCTGGTCGTCCAGCGACGTGCCGTCGGTGGAGAACAGCTGCCGGGCGTGCCGGGCGCGGATCGCCTCGATGAGCCCGTCGCGGATCGCCTCGGCACCGGGTCGATGCCGGATGTCGATCACAATCTCGGCGCGCCGCAAGCAGGTGGTGATCTCCAACGGAGTCAGGTCCAGTGTCTCGCCCACCTCGCGCAGGGTCGCCGCGATCTGTGACTCGGGCACGCCGAACAGCCGCAGCCGCGCGGACTCGAAGGGTCGGGTGCGCGCCAACACGCTCGTGGCGGCCGGGGAGCTCATCGCCGAGGGCCACATCGCCCGCAGTTCTCGGGGCGGCCCGGGTAGCACGACCACCGTCGGGCCGCCGTCGACCTGGAGCACCAGCCCGGGCGCCGTCCCCACCGGGTCGAGGGCAAGCGCGCCGCGGGGCACCATCGCCTGTTTGCGGTTCGCCGCCCGCAGCGCCTGCGGGCTGAAGTGCGCCAGGTAGCGAAACCGCGCGAGGATGGCGGCGATCTGCCGCTCCATCGCCTCGTCGAGCTCCAGCTCCACCCCGGCGAAGTCGGCGACCACCTCGGTGGTCACGTCGTCTGCGGTCGGGCCCAGCCCACCGCTGGTGACGATCAGCTCGACGCCCTGGTCGGCGAGGAACCGCAGTGTCGCGGCCAGGTCCGCCGGCCGGTCCCCGACGAGGACCAGATGAGCCACCTCGACGCCCAGCTCGTCCAGCCGTTGCGCCAGCCATGGGCCGTTGCGGTCGGTGACCAGGCCGCTGAGCAGCTCCGTCCCGGTGACCACGATCCCCGCCCGGACGTTCATCTTCTCGGCGCTCATGGCGTCGGGGTGGTCGCCAGCCAACGCCGCCAGGTCGGCAGTAACGCGTCGAGCAGGGCCTGTGGGTTCTCGATGCTCGGCGAGTGCGCGGCACCGGGCACTATCGCGACCGCGGCGCCTAGCCGGTCCGCCATATCGCGCTGCAGGGGTGCCGGCCACACGTCCTCGGACTCGCCGTAAACGACCAGGCACCCGATGTCACCGGTGCGCAGGGCTGCCGCCAGCTCGGCGACCCGGTCCGGCTCGGCGCGCAGGCCGGTCGCCATGCCGAGCAGGCCGGCGCTCGACGACCGCAGGAAGCGCTCCCGCAGCAGCGCGGCGAGTTCGGGTGGCTCGACGGTTCCGTCGTGAGCCTCCCGCAGCCGCTGGACGGCCTCGATGCCCTCGGCGCGCATCACCGGCTCGGTGGCGTCGATCAGCGACCGGCGCTGCCCCTGGGGCAGCCCACCCGGGCCCGAGTCCAGCAGGGTCAGCCCGGCCACCGGGGCGCCGGCGAGCACCGCCGACCGGGCTACCAGCCCCCCGTAGGAGTGCCCCAGCAGCAGTACCCGGTCCCCGCCGGCGGCCAGCTCAGCCACCAGCGCGGCGACGGTTCGGCCCAGCGGGTCGGGGTAGTAGTCCTCCTCACGCCCCGGGCCGGGGGACTCGTACTGTCCGGGCAGGTCCAGCGCCAGCACGGTCAGGCCGATGGCGCACAGCGGATCGAGCAGCGCCGAGAAGTCCTCCTTGGACCCGGTGTACCCGGGCAACAGCACGGCGACGGCACCGAGGGGGTCGATGGGGTCGGCTCGTAGCGCCGCTAGTGGGGCACCGGCCACCCTCACCCGCACCCGGCCGGCGCTGTGCGGGGTGATCTGTGCTGCCGTCACCGGGGGGAGCTTACGAGTGGCTCGCGCAACGCGACCAGGGTGTCGCCGCGCTGCTCCAGCACGACACCGCTGGAGCAGGCGGTACCTACCGGGCCGCGGTAGCCACCTCGGTCCACCGGCAGCGCGCCGACCTGCTCACCTGTGCTCGTATCGAGTACTGCCAGCGCCCCCGGCACCGGCAGTAGCAACCGTCTGGCGACCTCCGAGCCGGCCCCCAGGGATCCCGGTCGGATCCATCGCGGCCGCAAGTCAGCGGTGTCCAACGCGACGGTGGCCGAGCCGGTGAACCAGTACACCGCAGTCGTGGTCACGGTGGCCTCGGCCACGCCACCGGGTGGGTCGCCCCGCAGGTCGGCCTCCGGGACGGCCAGCGGGTACTCGGCCACCTCCTTACCCTGCTCGTCGATCACAGCCAGGCGGGCTGGGTCGGGCAGCGCGACAGCCACCCGCTCCCCGCTGACCGCCACGACCCGGGCCTGCTGACCCGGCAGCAGGGTGCTGAAGGTCACCTCGGGCCGGTCTGGGTCTTTGGGATCGGCCCGTTGCACGGTGAGCCGCGCGCGCTCCCCGGGACACCGCTCCACCACGGCCAGCTTCCCGTGACCCCCATTCCCCTCACCCGGTGCCGTCTCACCCGGTGCCGTCTCACCCAGTGCCGTCTCACCCAGTGCCGTCTCACCCAGTGCCATCGAGCCGTGAACGCAGTCCGGCCGCGGCTGGGTCGCGGGCTGCGCCGGGGTGGGCTCTCGCCCGTAGACCAGCGTGCGCACCAGGTCGGAGCGCCATACCTCCAGGTAGCGCTCTCCGCCGGCGGCCACCTGGTCGCCGGCGGCGACCAGCCGGGTCGGCGCCGGCACCGGACTGGTGCGTTGCGGTCCACGCCGGCCGTCGGTCCAGTTCAGGGCGGTCACCTCGCTACAGGTCTCGCCCCGCTGGTACACCGCCACCACCTGGTGGAACGCGGCGGCCACCGTGCACAGTGACCGGTCTCGCCGGTAGCTCCAGCGGACCGCGCCGGAGCGCAGGTCGCGGCCGGCGACCATCCCGGCGGCACCGGTGACCACCGTGCCGCCCTGCATCAAGGGGTCCGGAGTCGCCGGACTCGGCGCTCGCCACGCTTCGGTCAGTGCCGCCGGGATGTGCGCCGGCCCAGCCTCGACCGTCCTGGAGGTGGTGCTGCCAGAAGCGGTGGTAACAGTCGTGCCTCGCACGTCGCTGGTCCACCACAGCGCGGTGGACACGGCGAGCACGGCCACCACCAACGCCGCCGCGGCGGTCAGGTCCCCCCGGGTGCGGCGTTCGGGCGCGGGCATCCGAGGTGGTGCTCAGCCCGCCGCGCGAGGCTGGCTGCCGTGCTCCTGACCGGTGCCGGTGCCCCGGCCGCGGCTCCGCCGTCGACGGCGGAGCCGCGGCCGGGCGTCACCCTGCTCCCCGGAGTGCTCCGCTGGGGGTACGGTCTCGGCGCCGACGGCCTCACCGTTGCGGGTGCGGCGCCTGAGCCGACGCACCGGAGGGAGCTGGCTCTCGGCGGACCCCCCGCGCGGGCCACGCCGGGCGCTGGTGGCACGCCGGCCGCGGGTCCGGTCCTCGGAGTCGCTGGGCTCGGCGGCCAGCCCGGCTCGGGTACGCCGGGCCAGCGGCAGCCGCCCGGTGGAGCCGGTGGGGATGTCCAGGTCGCTGAACAGGTGCTCGGAGGTGGAGTAGGTCTCCGAGGGCGCCGGCATGTGCAGGTCGAGAGCGTCACTGATCGACTTCCAGCGCGGCTCCTCGTCCCAGTCGACCAGGGTGATCGCGAGGCCGGCGCGCCCGGCGCGCCCGGTCCGTCCGATCCGGTGCACGTAGGTCTTCTCGTCTTCCGGACACTGGTAGTTGATGACGTGGGTGACCTCGGGGACGTCGATGCCCCGCGCGGCGACGTCGGTGGCGACCAGCACGTCCACCTTCTCCGAACGGAACGCCCGCAGTGCCTGCTCGCGCGCTCCCTGGCCGAGGTCACCGTGCACCGCAGCGACCGCGAAACCGCGCTCGGTGAGCTCGTCGGCCACCTTCTGCGCGGTGCGCTTGGTCCTCGTGAAGATCATCGTCAGGCCCCGGTCGCGGGACTGCAGCATACGGGCGAGCAGCTCCACCTTGTCCATCGCGTGCGCCCGGTAGACGAACTGCCGGGTCCGCTCGTGGATGGCGGTGGCGTCGGGCTCCTCGGCGCGGATATGCGTGGGCTGGTTCAGGAAGGTCCGGGCCAGCGTGATGATCGGACCCGGCATGGTGGCCGAGAACAGCATGGTCTGACGCTGCTCGGGCACCATCCGCAGGATTCGCTCGATGTCGGGCAGGAACCCCAGATCGAGCATCTCGTCGGCCTCGTCGAGGACCAGTACCCGTACCTTGCCCAGCACCAGATGGCGCTGTTCGGCGAGGTCCAACAGCCGGCCCGGGGTGCCGACCACCAGGTCCACCCCGCAGGTCAGCACCTTGACCTGCGGCTCGTAGGGCCGGCCGCCGTAGACCGCGAGAACCCGCACGCCGAGGTCCCGGCCGGCGGCGGTGAGGTCGGCACTGACCTGCAGGCACAGCTCGCGGGTGGGCACGACGACCAGGGCGCGCGGGGTGCCGTCGAGCGGGATGTCCCCGGTGGCCGGCGACGCGGAGGTGATCCGCTGGATCAGCGGGACACCGAAGCCGAGCGTCTTGCCGGTACCGGTGCGGGCCTGGCCGATGAGGTCGTCGCCGGCCAGGGCCAGCGGCAGGGTGAGCTCCTGGATGGCGAAGGTGCGCTCGATGCCCACGGCGCGCAGCGTCCGGACGATCTCCTCGCGGACACCGAGCTCGGCGAAGGTGGGGGAGTCGTCCCGGACCGGAGCGCCGGCTTGCAACGGACTCGGTGGGTGGGGTTCGTCGAGACCGGTATCGCCGAGGCCGGTCTCGACGAGATCCGGGGCGCCGGGGTCGGGATGCTCCAGGGGGTGGGTGTCGGCCAGGGGGTAGTTGTCGGACAGGGGGTAGTTGTCGGACAGTGTGATGTGGCTGACGGTCAGCGTGATCGCCTCTCTCGTACCGGCGCGTCCACCGCCGTCTCGCTCGACCCGCCCCGCGCTGCCGGGTGGCGCGACGGGACCGGGAACGTAGACACCAGGTCCGCGCTCAATGTCCTACGCCCGGCGGCGTCCGCCACCGAGCTGGTGCGTGGCAAGGGGATGGTGTCACGCCCTGTGCACGCATGCTACCCGTCCGAGCGTCAAGTGGGTGCGTGACACCGCACACCCCGGCGGTGCGGCACTACGCTCGCCGCCGTGGATGTGGCACGTGAGGGCGTCATCGACCTGCTGGGAGTCCTCGCCTATGGAGAGCTGTCGGCCTTCGACCGGCTTGCCGAGGACGCCCGCCATGCTCCCACGCTGGCCGGCAGGGCCGCGATGGCCGGCATGGCGGCCGCCGAGATCGGGCACTTCCGGCAGCTCGAGAGCCACCTGCGTGGCTTGGGCGTCTCGGTGGACGACGCGATGCGCCCGTTCGTGGCGCGCTTCGATGAGTTCCATGCCTCGACGGCACCGCGGTCCTGGCTGGAGGCGCTGGTGAAGGCCTACGTCGGGGACGGGCTGGCGGCGGACTTCTACGGCGAGGTGGGTGGCTGGCTGGACGACGCCACCGCCACGCTGGTCAAAGAGGTACTGGCCGATACCGGGCATTCGGCGTTCGTCGAGCGGGAGGTGCGCGGTGCCTGCCAGCGGAACCGGACGACCCGCGATCGGTTGGCCCTGTGGGCGCGGTGGCTGCTCGGCGAGGCGGTGACGAACGCCCAGCGCATCGTGGCGGAGCGAGACGCGCTGGCCGAGCTGGTCATCCTCGGTTCCGGGAACCTGGCCGGCCTCGCCGCGCTGATCCGTCGGGTGGAGATCCTGCACGGCCGTCGGATGGCCGCTCTCGGGCTCGGGTGAGCACTCCACTAGCCTGGTGACCCCTGGTGTCCCCGTGACGTCAAGGTCGATCACACCATGGAGGTTCGGCGTGGAGGTCAAGATTGGCGTCGCGGACAGTCCTCGCGAGCTGACGGTGTCCACTGCGGACTCGCCGGACCAGGTGGAGATGCTGGTGACCGAGGCGATGCGGAATACCCAGGGAATGCTGACCCTGGTCGACGACAAGGGCCGACGGTACATGGTGCCGACCTCGAGGGTCGCCTACGTCGAGATCGGACCCGCGGACAGCCGCCGGGTCGGGTTCGCTGTCGACTGACCGCCTGTGAGTGGCGAACGGTGCTATAGCACCGTTCGCCACTCACAGGGTGCCCAGCATCCGGTCCGGTGACCCGCCGGCTTGCAGGATGGCGTCCAGCGCTCCCCACGCCATCATCAGCAGGTAGTCGCGCAGCCCCGCCCGGGACAGCGTGCGGTGCTCCAGCCACCAGTCCCCGGCCGCTTGCACCATGCCGACCCCGGCGTGCGCCCAGGTCTCCGCGCCCCCCGGGTCCAGGCCCAGACCGTGCAGCCGGTCGCGGAAGATCGTGGCCAGCGCCCCGGAGATGAGCGCGGCATTGGTGGTGATCGGGTCCCGGGGCAACGGCCGGTCGGTGAACGAGCGGCGCACCATGAAGCGGTAGAGCTGCGGCTCTCGCTCGATGAACATCAGGTAGGTCTCGATCGCCAGCCGGAGCAGCGTCCGAGGGTCGGTCTCGGAGGCCAGACCGGACAACAGGGCGGCTCGCAGCTGCTGGGTGGCAGTCTCACTGACCGCCATGTAAAGATCACCTTTGTCCAGGAAGTGTCGGTAGAGGATCGGTTTGCTGACCCCGGCCTCGGCGGCGATGTCCTCCATCGCGACGTCGGGACCGTGCTGACGGATCGCCCGCATGGCGGCCTGCACCAGCGCCGCGCGGCGCTGCTCGCGGCGCTGGTGGCCCTTACCCGGCGAGCCGCGCTCAGCCTCGACGGGAGCGGTGTCCTTCGACATGTTACTCATAGTAACAGTTACTTCAGGTAACACCTGAGCGACCCGCGCGGAGCGATCCCTTAGGCTCGTCAGGTGTCCCGACTGCTCGTAGTAGAGGATGACGAGACCATCGGCAGTGTGCTGGAGTCCAGCCTGCGCGCCCACGGGCACCAGGTGGGGTGGCAGCGCACCGGCCGGGGCGCGCTCCGCCTGGCCTCCGAGACGGACTTCGACCTGGTATTGCTGGACCTCGGGCTCCCTGACCTGGACGGCGTCGAGGTGTGCCGGCAGCTACGGGCCGGCAACCCGACCACGGTGCTGGTGATCCTCACCGCCCGCACCGATGAGATGGACGTCGTGGTGGGTCTGGAGGCCGGCGCGGACGACTACCTGACCAAGCCGGTACGGCTGGCCGAGCTACTGGCCCGGGTTCGGGCACACCTGCGGCGGGTGGCGCCGGCTACCGGGGGAGCCCCACCGATGCTCGTGGTGGGAGACCTGCTGGTGGACACCGGCAGCCGGCGGGCGAGTGTCTCAGGTACCGAGATGCCGCTGCGAGCCAAGGAGTTCGACCTCCTCGCCCGCCTCGCGTCGGCGCCGGAAGTGGCGATCAGCCGGGAGACCCTGATGGCCCAGGTGTGGGACGAGAACTGGTTCGGTCCCACCAAGACGCTCGATGTGCACGTGGCCGCGCTGCGTCGCAAGCTGGCCGGGATGGCCCCCCTGGGCTCGGTGCCGCGGATCGCGACACTGCGAGGCCACGGGTACCGGCTGGAGGCGCCGACGGGGTGAATTGCCAGGACCTCGCTCGGGCGGGTAGAAGGAGCTCGTGCGCACCCGGATCGTCGGCCTCGCCGTGCTCGCCGCCGTGCTCGCCATCGGCCTGTTCGGGGTACCGCTGGCCGCCGGCGTGCTGAAGTACATGCTGAACGACGAGCGCGCGAACCTGCTTCGAGTGGCCGACAGCGCGGCGGCGGCGGTCACCGCGGACGTGCTCCGCGGCAATACGCCGACCGAGCTGCACGAACCCAAGGACGGGACCCACCTCGCGGTCTATGTCGACCGCGGCCACCGCATCCTGGGCATCGGGCCCGAGGGCGGGGACAAACCGGTTTACCACGCCCTGCACGACAGCGAGATCACGACCGGGAACCTGGACGGTGACCTGGTCGTGGCCGTGCCGGTGACCCACGACAGCGACGTGATCGGCGCGGTGCGGGCCGCCAGCCCGCGCGCCACTATCTACCGGCAGGTTGCGCTGGTGTGGCTGGGCATGCTCGGCCTAGCCGGCCTGGCGATCGGCACGGTCTGGTTGGTCGCCCGCCGCCAGGCCCGGCGGCTGGCCCGCCCACTGGAGGAGCTCTCGGCCGCGGCGCGCCGTCTGGGCCAAGGTGACTTCAGCGTCCGAACCACACCGGCGGACATTCCCGAGATCGACTCCGTCGGCTCGGCGTTGAACAGTACCGCCGGGCGTCTGGACGACATGCTCGCCCGCGAACGTTCCTTCTCCGCTGACGCCTCACACCAGCTTCGCACTCCGCTGACCGGACTGCGGCTGCGACTTGAAGCGGCGCTGGACCGGCCGGGGCAGGATCTTCGCCACGCCATCACCGACGGGATCGCCGCCGCGGACCGGCTGGAGCAGACCATCGAGGAGCTGCTCGCCCTGGCTCGGGACACCCGCAGCTCCAATGTCACCCCGCTGGACGTTCCGGGCCTGCTCGAGGAGATCGAGGCGGGCTGGCATGACCGGCTGGCCGCCCAGGACCGCACGCTCCGGGTGGCGGTAGACCCCCAGGCCCCGGTGTCCCTCGCCTCGACCGCCGCCGTGCGGCAGGTGCTCACGGTGCTGTTGGACAACGCCGCCACACACGGCTCGGGCACCGTATCGGTGGCGGTGCGCAACGCCGCCGAGGCGCTGGCCATCGACGTGTCCGACGAGGGCGCCGGCATCACCGCCCCCGAACCGGAACTTTTCACCCGACGCTCGCGCCTCGCCGACGGCCACGGCATCGGCCTAGCCCTGGCTCGCAGCCTGGCCGAGGCCGAAGGCGGCCGCCTCCGTCTGACCCGCCCCGCCCCCCCCACCTTCACCCTCCTGATCCCCGCCCAGGCGTGACGCATTCAGCGGGCTCAGCGGGGTTATCGACACCCCGATAACCCCGCTGAGCCCGCTCAATGGGCGGGGCTCCATGGGGGGGAGTGCAGGGGGAAGCCGGCGAGGCCTTTCCAGGCTAGGGATGCGGTGAGGGCGACCGCCTCGTCCTTGGGCAGGTCGTGGCGGCGGGTGAGCCAGTACCGGGCGCTGTCCTCGCTGATCCCGACGACGCCGACCGCGACCAGCCACGCGCGGTCGGCGTCCAACCCGGCATCGGCCGCCACGGCCTGCGCGATGGCCTGCACGCAGGCTGTGTACGCCCGCTCCACGACGGCTTGCGCGGGGGGTTGGTCACGCAGGTCGGACTCGAAGACCAGCCGGAACGCCTCATCGTCACTGTCGACGAAGTCGAAGTACGCCCCAACCGCGTTGTGGACCCGCTGCCAGTTGTCGTGGGTGGCCTCGATCGCCTCCCGGACCCGGCTGACCAGCTCGTCGGTGTGGCGCTCCAGTAGCGCCAGATACAGCTCGAGCTTGCCGGGAAAATGCTGGTAGAGCACCGGCTTGCTGACCCCGGCATGCTCGGCGATATGGTCCATGACGGTAGCGTGGTACCCGTTGTTGACGAAGACATCGGTGGCTGCGGCGAGCAGTTGAGCGCGCCGCTCGTCCCGGGGCATTCGCACCCCGCGAGGCGCCGCATCCACCCGGCTCGATGCCGTCTCGGTCATCGGTCTCCTTCACCTCCATACCTGACGCGGGTAAACCCTACTCGCCGGTATCCCCACGCCCGTGGTGGCGGAACCGGTCACGGGCGCCACACCACCGCTACGGCTTGGCACCAGATCCAGCGTGGTTGTGCCATCCTTGCGCGGTGATCCGCCCGACGCGAGCCGCTCCTGCGGTCCGTGCGGCCACCGGTGATCGTTCCCGGCCGGTGTCGCGGCACGGCCCTTCCCGACCCTGCGATGCGGCCCGGCCGCAGGGCTCCAGAGGCCTGCCCCAGGCGGTGTCGGCGCGCCTGCCTCAGGCGGTGTCCACCTACGGCTGGCGGATCTATGCGCTGCCGATCCTCGTGGTACTCACCGTGCTGGCGGTGCTCGACGCGGCCAGGTCGCCGCTCGCGTCGGACCAGGCCGGTACCTCCGGCTCGGACGGCGAGGCGCTGATCCCCAACCCGCTGGGCGGCCCGGGTTTCGCGGCGGCCAAGGAGTCCGCTGAGCTGCCCGGTGGCGGGCCGTTCACGGTGCGCGGCGCCGGCACCTGGCGGGTGGTCCCCGGTGCCGGCGCGCCCTTCGGGACAGGTCGGTTGTTCACCTACACCGTCGAGATCGAGGACGGGGTCGAGCTGGAAGGTGGTCCGACGGGTTTCGCCACCACGGTGGACAGCACGCTGCGCAACCCGAAGAGTTGGATCGGCAGTGGTCGCTACCAGTTCCAGCGGGTCGATGACAGCCGGGCGGCGACCCTACGGATCAGCCTGACCTCGCAGGAGACCACCCGCCGGCTGTGCGGCTTCCAGATCCCCTTCGACGCGTCCTGCTGGAGGCCCGAGGACCACCGGGTCGTGATCAACACCGCCCGCTGGGCCAGGGGGGCGGTGGCCTTCCAGGGCAACGTGGTGCAGTATCAGCAGTACGCGATCAACCATGAGGTCGGGCACGGGCTGGGCTTCGGCCACATCGCCTGTGACGGGCCTGGGCGCTTGGCGCCGGTGATGATGCAGCAGACCTGGGGGGTGGCTGACGACTACCTCGCGGCGCTGAACACCGACCACGTCACTGCGGACGGGTTGGTGTGCCAGCCCAACGCGTGGCCGTTCCCCACGGTCGACTGAGCCGGGAAGAGCAGCGGCCCCGAGGACGTTCACCCTGCGAGAGGGCCGTTCGGTCGGCACTGGACACTGTGAGGAGCGCGCCGATGAGCCTGCCACCGCTGGTGGAGCCCGCCGCGGAGCTGACCAGGGAGGAGGTGGCCCGCTACAGCCGCCATCTGATCATCCCGGAGGTGGGGATGGTCGGTCAGAGGCGGCTGAAGAACGCGAGAGTGCTGGTGATCGGCGCCGGCGGGTTGGGCAGCCCGGCTCTGCTGTACCTGGCCGCCGCCGGTGTGGGCACGCTGGGCATCGTCGAGTTCGACGAGGTCGACCTGTCCAACCTGCAACGTCAGGTGATCCACGGCCAGTCCGACATCGGCCGGCCCAAGGGGGAGTCCGCCCGGGACTCCATCCGGGAGATCAACCCGTTCGTCGCGGTGAACCTGCACCAGCTGCGGTTGGACTCGTCCAACGCGCTGGAGATCTTCTGCGGCTACGACCTCATCCTGGATGGCACCGACAACTTCGCCACCCGCTACCTGGTCAACGACGCCGCGGTGCTGCTGGGCAAGCCCTACGTGTGGGGCTCGATCTTCCGCTTCGAGGGTCAGGCATCGGTGTTCTGGGCGGCCGCCCCCGACGGCCGAGGACTGCAGTACCGCGACCTGTACCCAGAGCCCCCGCCTCCCGGGATGGTGCCGTCCTGCGCCGAGGGCGGTGTGCTGGGTGTGCTCTGCGCGTCGATCGGTTCGATCATGGTGACTGAGGCGATCAAGCTGATCACCGGGATCGGCGAGCCACTGCTGGGCCGGCTGATGGTGTACGACGCGCTGGAGATGAGCTACCGCACCATCAGGATCCGCCGGGACCCGGTGGGCGAGCCGATCACCGAGCTGATCGACTACGCGGAGTTCTGCGGCACCGTCAGCGACGCCGCCGCCACCGCGGCCGCGGGCTCGACGATCACCGCCGTCGAGCTCAAGGAGATGATCGACTCTGGAAAGGACTTCGCTCTGATCGACGTCCGGGAGCCGCATGAGTACGAGATCGTCAGGATCCCGGGCTCCACGCTGATCCCCAAGGACCGGATCCTGTCCGGTGAGGCGCTGGCGGAGCTGCCTCAGGACAAGCCGCTGGTGCTGCACTGCAAGTCCGGGCAGCGGTCCGCCGAGGCGCTGGCCGCGCTGCACAAGGCGGGTTTCCGGGACGCCGTGCACGTCGGCGGTGGGGTGCTGGCCTGGGCCGAGCAGGTCGACCCCTCGCTGCCCAGCTACTAGCCGGGCTTCGCCCCGAGAAGTCAGTCTCCGGCAGCCGACCAGCTCGACCAACGCGCGACGTCGATCGCCAGCACCGGGCCGAGCGGCGGCTGCTCACGGTACTGCGGGTAGCGAACCACCAGGCGGGCGATGGCGTCCCGGGCCTCGGGCTGGTGGGCGTCGAGGATTCGGCCGGTGCCGTCGGCCCGCACCCACCACAGCGTGTGCCAGTCCGGTCCGTAGTGGTCCACGAGCACCGCGACGCGCGGGTTGGCCGCGATGTTGGCGAGCCTGCGCAGCGACGTCGAGCGCTTGGGTTTCGCGTCGACGGCGCTGTACACGATGTCAGCGCCGGCGTCTGTTCCGCCGACCACAGCGAAGACCATCGGTACGACGTGCGGGCGGCCGCTGGTGTCCACGGTGGCCAGCCGGGCGACCCGGGCCTGCGCGAAGCGTCGCCGCGCCTGCTCGTCGGTCATCCGCCGATGAACTGGCCGATCGCGTCCTCCCACTGCTCCAGGGCTCGCTCGACGGTGCTGCGGGGCCCGGACGGCAGCCAGTGGTCGGCCCGCCGTACCCCAGCGCGCTCCATGCGTTCGAACACGGCGGGCTCGCAGGGCGCGGACATCACGTGCACCTCGATCGGCCGGTCGGCGCGCGAGCGTAGCTCGTCGATGCGGTCGAAGATCGACTCGTCACTGCGGTAGTTCGGGAACCACGCGTCACCGAACGCGAGTACCCGGTCCAGGACGGTCGGTCCGTCGCCGCCGACGAGGACGGGCGGGTGCGGCCGCTGCGCCGGCTTGGGGTATGACCAGATGCGCTCGAAGTTGACGAACTCGCCGCAATAGGTGGCCTCGTGCTCGGTCCAGATCACCTTCATCGCCTCGACGCGTTCCCGGAGCAGCTTCATCCGCTGACGCGGGTCGGTGCCGTGGTTGCGCATCTCCACACGGTTCCAGCCGGCGCCGACGCCGAACTCGAACCGGCCGCCGGACAGATGGTCCACACTTGCCACCTCGTTGGCGGTGATGATGGGGTCGCGCTCGACCACGAGACAGATGCCGCTGCCGACGCGAAGTGTCGATGTCGCCGCGGCTGCGGCCGCCAACGCCACGAACAGGTCGTAGCAGTGCCAGTACTTGCTCGGCAGGGGACCCCCTTCGGGCCCCTCCGGCTGCGGGTCCTCTCCGGTGACCGGGATGTGAGTGTGCTCGGCGAAGAACACCGCGTCCTGCCCGCGCTCCTCGACCATGTGCGCCAGTGCGCCCGGACTCATGCCGTCATGTGTCGGGAAATATCCGACGCCGAAATCCATTGCAGTGAGTCTAGGGGCACGTCGGTTGCGCCCACTCGGCGAGCGGCCTGTGTTGTGGCCCTTCGGCCGGACGCTCGTGCGACGACGCGGCGCTGGCGCACCCTCGTCGACCGGCCAGGTGATCTGGGTCGTCTTCGCCGGTTTCCGGCTGCCATCGCCCACGTGCTCACGGCCGTCGCGCCGGGCCTGACGGTTCGCTGGGTCTGGCGACTCGCGGGACCTCGTGATCATCGGCCTCCCACTCGCTGCGGCGAGCCGCACGCTGGTCCCGGCGTCCCTCACGCCGTTCGGCCGGGTAGTCGTTCCTCTGGCAGGCCCGCTCTACTCACGGACAGCGGCACTTGACTGACAGTAGCGCTTCGGCTGTTAGGGTTGCCCGGTGGCTGGCCCCAACGACGACCTGGAAGCCCGCGTGAGCGCCCTGGAGTCCCAGATGCGTCTGGTGCGGGCTGACGCCGCCGCCGCTCGGGTGCTCGCGGGCGGCGCGGATCGGGATGTCTCCGCGTTCGCGACGAAGCTGGACGCCCACACCCGAGCGCTCAACGCCCTCCGGGAGACCCAGCTCGAGCAGGGCGTGGCGCTCAGCGGCCTGACCCAGCGGGTGGACGGCCTGACCCAGCGGGTGGACGGCCTGACCCAGCGGGTGGACGGCCTGGAACGCGAGATGCGTCAAGGCTTTGCGATGACGGCTACCGGGATGGCGCGGATCACCGAGCTCCTCGAAGGCATCGCGGGTTCACAGCCGGATTAACCCCGGGCTGGAACGCGCGCGCATCACCGCGCTGGAAGTGCACAAGCATCCATGAGACTCCCATGGCCGGGCTGGACGGTGCACAGGCGTCCATGAGGGTGTGCGGGGCTCAGCTGCTGCGGCGGCGGGTGGAGTACTGGCGGGAGGGCGCTGCCGGGGTGGACCGTCGCGGCAGTGCGGACTTGGCGCCGTGGGGCGCCGGAGTTCCGGACTTGCCGCCGCGGCGCTCGCGGCGGTTGGGTACCGGCGAAGCGGCATCGTCGGGCTGGTTCTGGGGTTCGGGTCGCTCTGCCATCAGGTCTCCTCTATTCGGCTGGGCCCACTCGGACCGACAGGTCCGAGGCCTCACCAGTACAGGGGTTACGGCGCGGCCGCTCCGGCTGCGGTGCCGCGCCCACGCGCCCGGGCGGCGCGGCGGGAGAAACCTCAGCGGATCATGCCGACCACGCTAGCGCGGACCTTCCCCCGGCGCATCCACGTTTCACGGCGGGTCGCCGAGCACGCACTCACCGCCGTATCTCACGTCCCCGCAGCCCGACCATGTGAACGGGAGTTCTCGGCCCCGCAATAAACAGCAACATCGTGAACATAACCGGCGCATAGCGTCCCTGGTCGTACCCACCAGCTCAGGAGGCGCGATGAGCACGACCGAGATGACAGCGCCGGCACAGCCGGCTCGCCGGGGGCGATGGATCGACCACTGGGAGCCGGAAGATCCCGGGTTCTGGGAGAAGACGGGCAAGCGGGTGGCGAGTCGGAACCTGTGGTTCTCGGTTCTCGCCGAGCACATCGGGTTCTCGATGTGGACCATCTGGTCGGTCCTGGTGCTCTTCATGGGCCCGGCCTACGGCATCGACTCGGCAGGCAAGTTCTTCCTGGTGTCCCTCCCCTCGCTGATCGGTGGGCTGATCCGGATCCCGTACACGATGGCACCGGCCCGGTTCGGCGGGGGCAACTGGACCGTCGTCAGCGTGTTGTTGCTGCTCATCCCGGCCGTCGCGGCGATCATCGTCATGCATCCCGGCACGTCCTACACGACGTTCGTGATCGTTGCGGTCCTCGGTGGCCTGGGCGGGGGCAACTTCGCCTCGTCGATGGTCAACATCAACGCGTACTTCCCGGAGGGTCGCAAGGGCTGGGCGCTCGGGCTCAACGCCGGCGGTGGGAACATCGGCGTGCCCGTGGTGCAGTTGCTCGGCCTGGCGGTGATCGCGACGGCCGGCGCCGGCCACCCCCGTCTGGTGCTCGCCATCTACGTCCCGCTGATCCTGGTCACCGCGTTCGCCGCGGCGCGGTACATGGACAACATCTCCTCGCTGAGCAACGACACCGGGGCGCTGCGTGCGGCGGTCCGGGAGGTGCAGACCTGGGTGGTGGCGTTCCTCTACATCGGCTCGTTCGGCTCGTTCATCGGCTACAGCTTCGCCTTCGGCCTGGTGCTGCAGACCCAGTTCCACCGCACTCCGCTGCAGACGGCCGCAGTCGTCTTCATCGGCCCGCTGATCGGCTCGCTGATCCGCCCGGTCGGTGGTTCGTTGGCTGACCGGTTCGGCGGTGCAAAGGTCACTTTCTGTGACTTCTTCGGGATGGCGACCGCCACCGGCGTAGTGATCATAGCCTCCACTCAGAAGTCGTTGCCGCTGTTCATGGCCGGCTTCATCGCGTTGTTCGTGCTCTCGGGAATCGGCAACGGCTCGACCTTCAAGATGATCCCGTCGATCTTCAACGTGAAGGCCCGGGTGGCGATCGCTTCTGGTGAGCCGAAGCAGTCCGCGTTGATGAATGCGCGCCGGCTGTCCGGCGCGGTGATCGGGATCGCCGGCGCGATCGGCGCGATGGGCGGGCTGCTGATCAACCTCGCCTTCCGGGAGTCCTTCCTCACCACCAAGTCCGGGATACCCGCGTTCTGGTCGTTCCTGATCGTCTACGCGGTGTGCATCCTCGTCACCTACGTCGCCTACCTGCGCCGGGCACCCGTCGCCGTGCGTTCTGAGCAGGTGCAGCCGGCCTACGCCCAGGTGTGACGTACGCAGGGCGTGATGAAACAACACGGAAACGCCGCGTTCACGAAGCGCGCTCACGATGTCATCAGGTGTCGGCGGGCTGGTGGGCTGCTCGGTCGCCGCGAGCAGCCCAGCGGCCCGGTGCGCACGGCCGACCGGCGACCTTCGGACGCGGCTCTGGATGTCGCGGGAACAAGGGTACCGGTCGTGCCCGCCGGGCAGGAGGGAGCAGCATGATGCGCACTGTCGTCGTCGCGGGCCACGGCATGGTGGGACATCGGCTGGTGGAGGCCTTGATCGGCCGGGACGTCCAGCGGCAGTGGCGGATCGTGGTGCTCGCGGAGGAGGGCAGGGCGGCCTACGACCGGGTCGCCCTCTCGTCGTATGTGGACTCCTGGGACGCCGAGGCGCTGAGCCTGCCCGCCGTCGTGGACGACCGGGTGGAGCTGCGGCTGGGTGACCCGTGCGTGCGGATCGACCGGCGCAAACGCACCGTCCGTACCGCCTCCGGGCGCCGGGTGGCCTACGACGCGCTGGTGCTGGCCACCGGGTCGGCGCCGTTCGTGCCGCCGGTACCCGGCCACGACCTGCCCGGTTGCTACGTCTACCGGACCCCGGAGGACCTCGACGCCATCCGCGCGGCGGCGCAGCGCGCGATGCGCACCACGGCGGCCGGTCGACGCTCCGGCGTGGTGGTCGGCGGCGGGCTGCTCGGCTTGGAGGCCGCGTATGCGCTGCGCCGGCTCGGGCTGTCCCCGCACGTGGTCGAGCTCGCGCCCCGGCTGATGCCGATGCAGGTCGACGAGGGTGGCGGGGCGCTGCTGCGTCGGTTCATCGAGGGCCTCGGGGTGCGGGTGTACTGCGGCCACGCCACCGCGGCCATCGAACCCGACCGGGGACGGATGCTGGTCCGGCTCACCGATGGCACCGAGCTGGACACCGACGTCGTGGTGTTCTCCGCCGGGGTGCGTCCCCGCGACCAGCTGGCTCGTGACGCCGGGCTGCCGATCGGTGAGCGCGGTGGCGTGCTGGTCGACGACCGCTGCCGCACCTGCGACGAGGACATCTGGGCGATCGGGGAGTGCGCCGCGGTCGAGGGCCGCTGCTACGGGCTGGTCGCGCCCGGCTACGCGATGGCCGAGGTGGTGGCCGACCGGCTGCTCGGCGGCGACGCCACCTTCCCGGGCGCGGACACCTCCACCAAGCTCAAGCTGCTCGGGGTCGACGTGGCCAGCTTCGGTGACGCCCACGCCAGCGCGCCGGGCGCGCTGGAGGTCGTCCACAACGACCCCGTCTCCGGCCGCTACGCCAAGCTCGTCGTCTCTGATGACGCGCGGACGCTGCTCGGTGGGGTGCTGGTGGGCGACGCCGAGCTGTACGGCACGCTGCGCGCGCTGGTCGGCGCGGCGCTGCCGGCCGACCCCGGTGCGCTGATCTCGCCGTCGGGCGGTGAGCTCGACGCGAGCGCGTTGCCCGCCGGCGCCCAGGTGTGCTCCTGCCACGCGGTCACCGTCGAGACGATCAGCGCGGCGGTGACCCAGCGGGGCGCCACCACCGTCCCCGCCCTCAAGGCCTGCACGAAGGCGGGCACCGGTTGCGGCTCCTGCGTGCCGATGTTGAAGAAGCTGCTCGCCGCGCAGGGCGTCGAGCAGTCCAAGGCACTGTGTGAGCACTTCACGCACAGCAGGGCGGAGCTGTTCGAGATCGTCGCCGCTACCCGGATCCGGACCTTCTCCGAGCTGGTCACCAGGCACGGCCGCGGCCGCGGCTGCGACGTCTGCAAGCCCGCGGTGGCCTCGATCCTCGCCTCGCTGAGCGGGGTGCTGTCTCCCGGCGGCCATATCCTGGACGGCGAGCAGGCCACCCTGCAGGACACCAACGACCACTTCCTGGCCAACCTGCAGCGCAACGGCACCTACTCGGTGATCCCCCGGATCCCCGGCGGGGAGATCACCCCGGAGAAGCTGATCGTCATCGGCGAGGTGGCCCGGGACTTCGGGCTCTACACCAAGATCACCGGTGGGCAGCGGATCGACCTGTTCGGCGCCCGGGTGGAGCAGCTGCCGGCGATCTGGCGCAGGCTGGTGGACGCCGGTTTCGAGTCGGGGCACGCCTACGGCAAGGCGCTGCGTACCGTGAAGTCCTGCGTGGGCACCGACTGGTGCCGTTACGGGGTGCAGGACTCGGTGGGTCTGGCCATCGCGCTCGAGCTGCGGTACCGCGGGCTGCGCGCCCCGCACAAAATCAAGTCTGCGGTCTCGGGCTGCGCGCGGGAGTGCGCCGAGGCCCGCGGCAAGGACTTCGGGGTGATCGCCACCGAGAAGGGCTGGAACCTCTACGTCTGCGGCAACGGCGGTTTCCGGCCCCGGCACGCCGACCTGCTGGTGTCCGATGTGGACACCGAGACGCTGGTGCGCACCATCGACCGGTTCCTGATGTTCTACGTGCGCACCGCCGACCGGCTGCAGCGCACCGCGCCGTGGCTGGAGGAGCTGGAAGGCGGCCTGGACCACCTGCGAGACGTGATCGTGCATGACTCACTCGGGATCTGCGCGGAGCTCGACGCCGCGATGGCGGCGCACGTGGAGGGCTACGCCGACGAGTGGCGCGGCGTGCTGGAGGACCCGGTCAAGCTGGCCCGGTTCACCTCGTTCGTCAACGCGCCGGGGGTGCCCGACCCGACCATCGAGTTCGTCCAGGAGCGCGGCCAGCCCACACCCGCCCATCGCCGGCCCGGCCAACCGGTCCTGATCGCCGGCCCGAGGCTGGCCGTGGTCCCATGACCGCGGCGCAGGCCAGGGCGCACTGGACCGCGGTGTGCCGCTACGACGACCTCATCCCGGAACGGGGGGTGGCGGCGTTGGTCGACGGCGTTGCGGTGGCGGTGTTCCGTACCCATGATGATGGCTTGTACGCGTTATCGAACCTGGATCCCTTCAGCGGGGCCTCGGTGCTCTCGCGGGGGATCGTCGGCGACCGCGCGGGGCTGGCGACGGTGGCCTCACCGATCTACAAGCAGGCCTTCGCGCTCGCCACCGGGGTATGCCTGGACGACCCCGGTGTCTGGGTGCCGACCTATCCGACGCGGGTGATCAACGGGGTCGTGGAAGTCTGCTCCGCATGAGTGTGGTGTCGTTGCGGCCGAGATCCGAGCCACTGCCGCTGGCGGGATTCACCGTCGGCGTCACCGCCGCGCGGCGGGCGCAGGAGCTGGGCGGCCTGCTGCAGCGTCGGGGCGCCGAGGTGCTGCACGCCCCAGCGATCCGGATCGTGCCGCTGGCTGATGACACCGAGCTGTACGCCGCCACCGAGCAACTGGTCGACAACCCGCCTGACGTGGTGGTGGTCACCACGGGAATCGGGTTCCGCGGCTGGGTGGAGGCCGCCGACGGGTGGGGGCTGGGCGAGGTGCTGATCGGTGCGCTGCGCCGCGCCACCCTGCTCTCCCGAGGCCCCAAGTCGCGCGGAGCGGTCCGAGCCGCGGGCCTGACCGACGCCTGGTCGCCCCCCTCGGAGTCCTCCGCCGAGGTGCTGGAGCACCTGTTGGCCGGTGACCTCGAAGGGGTGCGGGTCGCCGTACAGCTCCACGGTGAGCCGCTGCCGGACTTCGTCGACGCCCTGGACTGCGCGGGCGCGCGGGTCATCCAGGTGCCCGTCTACCGGTGGGTGCTCCCGGAGGATCTCGCGCCACTGGACCGGCTGCTCACGGCGGTGCTGGACGGTGGTGTCGACGCGGTCAGCTTCACCAGCGCACCCGCCGCGGCCAGCGTGCTCAGCCGAGCAGGCGAGCTCGGGGTACTGGAGCCGTTGCTGGGACGCCTGCGCCGGGATGTGCTCGCCGCCTGTGTCGGCCCGGTCACCGCGGGTCCCTTGGTGGCCCGAGACGTGCCCACTGTGCAGCCGGGGCGCTCCCGGATCGGCGCGCTGGTGCGCACGCTGTCCGAGACACTGCCGGCCCGGTCGCCGCGGTGGCCGGTCGCGGGTCATGTGCTGGAGCTGCGCGGGCATGCCGCGGTGGTCGACGGGGTGCTGCACGCCGTGCCCCCCACCCCGATGGCCCTGTTACGGCTGCTGGCGGCCCGCCCCGGCCGGGTGGTGCCACGCGCCGAGCTGCTGTCCGCGATGCCTGCGGCTGGTGAGGATGAGCACGCGGTGGAGACCGCGGTGGCCCGGCTGCGTGCCGCGCTGGGTACCCCGCGGCTGGTGCAGACCGTGGTCAAGCGCGGCTACCGGCTGGCCCTGGACCCCGGAGACTGCCGGTGAGGGCTTTGCCCCGTGAGTGGCGATGCGAGTCATGACTCGCATCGCCACTCACGGGTCGGTCGTGGTGGCCGCGCACGGGACCCGGGACCCCGCTGGTGTCGCGGTGGCGCGTCGGCTGGCCGGCGCGCTGCGCGCCCGGCTACCGGGGAGACCGGTGCTGCTCGCCTTCGTCGATGTGCTCGGCCCCGGGGTGCGCGAGGCGCTCGCCGGCGCGCCCGGTCCGGTCACCGTCGTGCCGGCATTCCTGAGTTCCGGGTACCACGTGCGGACCGACGTACCGAGCCAGGTGGCCGCCACCGGTCGCCGGGACGTCACCGTCAGCGCTGCCCTCGGGCCGCACCCGCTCCTGGTGGGCGCGATGGCCGACCGGCTGCGCGCGGCGGGATGGCGCCGCGGTGACGCGGTGGTGCTGGCCGCGGCGGGCTCCTCGGACCTGCGGGCGGTGGCCGACGTGCGGGTTGCGGCCCGTCAGCTGTCCGGCGAGGTCGGCACCCGGGTTCGGGTGGGGTTCGTGGCCACCGGAGCACCCAGGGTGGCGTCCCTGGTCACCGGCCTGCGGGCCGCCGGGGAGCCCAGAGTCGCGGTGGCCTCGTGGCTGCTCGCCCCAGGGCTGTTCTCCTCCAGGCTCCTCTCGGCCGGGGCTGATGTGGTGGCCGCGCCACTGGGCGCGCACCCGGACGTGGTCGACCGGCTGGCCCAGCTCGCCGAGGTCGGCGCGGTGGTGCGCAGCGCGTGAGGCCGTAGCGACTCCGTAGCGCATACCCCCGCCGTCGCGGTGCAACACCCCGTGATCTTGAAGATATTTTTTCGCCCCCGGCTGAAATCCGCCGTTTGAGATGAAGACCCCGATAGCGCTCGACATATCGCGAATCTTGCCCCAAATGCAATGGCGTCATCTCGTTCGATTGGGCGCCGCGCGCCTTTGCACTCTATAACGACACGATGATGTACGCCAGCCACGTCAAATTCGTAGAACACGTCGATATCGTACGGGTTCCCGCGATCATCATAGATTGTCGCCCTTCGGGATGCCGAGATATTCTCGCCTTGCGCACCGAGAAGCGTCTGGTAGACAAGCTGAACGTAGCCCTCAAGCGGGTCACCGCGGCTCGGCACGTTTAACTCCCTCCTTCTTCGGTGGGGTGGAATCGTTTTTCCGGTTGTTGCGATAGTTTACTCGACGGCCAAGACGTAGGGCAGGCCGCGTTGTCCGCAGGCGTAATCGATCGCGGTGAACGCAGCGGGTGTGGCGGCCTGGATGGTGGTGCAGTCCCCGGTTCCTGTGGCGGCGTGGGCGTAGGTGTGTGCTTGTGCCAGGACGTTGCGTACGTAGCCTTCGTCGTGGTTGTAGGCGAAGACCGCCGCGTGCACGTCCCCGCATGCAGCGCGTGACGCCGTACGCTGTCACCGCCGTCAGGTCGTAGTCAGGTCGTAGATGGTGACGCCGTCGATCGTGCGGGCGGTGAAGTGCTGCGCCACCCAGGCCGCGATCTGGCGGCTTGTGCCGGCTCCACCGCTCTGTCGGCCGAACCCGCCGCCACCGATCATGTAATGGATCTTTCCTTGGGCGACGTAGCGCTGGAACTGTTCCAGGGTGGGCGACGGGTCGGTGCCGTTGAACCCGCCCACCGCCATCACCGGGTCGCCGGTGGCGAGCTGGTAGCCGGCCGCGGTGTTGGAGCCGACGGCTGCGGCTACCCAGGTGTAACGGGTGGCGTCGGCCTGTAACAGCGCGGCGAGCTGGGCGCTCGGGGTGCTGCCGTCGAGCAGTCCGCCGATGCCGCCCCGGGGACCGTTGTGGGCTCCCGACCGGCCCCAGGCAGGTGGGCCGCCGGGGAAGGCGCCGAAGCCGCCCCGCCGCGGGCCGCCACGGAATGGTCCGAAGCTGGGGGAGCCGCCCGGGCCGCGTCCGAAGCGGCCGGGACCGCCGCGAAAGCGGCCGGGGCCGAAGCCTGCGCTGGGTCCTGCGGACGGGATCGCGCCGCCGTGCGGGCTGGCCGCCGTGTCCAGGGCGTAGGCTGCCGGCCCGGCTAGCCCGGTCAGCAGCGCGGCCCCGGCGACAGCCACCCCGAGGCGGCGGCCCAGCCGGGATCGTGGCAGCCGGCTCCCGGCGCACAGCCCGCCCGCGGCGACGAGGCCGACGGTCAGCACGGCGACCCTCAGCCACGGCGCGAAGTCCGGAGTGCGGGCCAGCAACACCCAGGCCCACATCGCGGTGACCGCCACGGTGCCGGCCAGGAGCATGCGGGCCGCCGTCGCGGCCCGGCGCCGCCACAGCTCGAGGGCCCCGACGCCGACCAGCGCGCCGATGGGCGGGGCCAGCGCGACGGTGTAGTAGGGGTGAATGATGCCCTGCCCGAAGCTCAGCACTGCGGCGGTGACGAGTAGCCAGCCGCCCCACAGCAGTGCCGAGGTGCGCAGCCGGTCGCCGCGCGGGGCGCGCCGGCTCAACCACAGCAGGGCCGCGAACAGCAGCAGTGCCGCAGGCAGCAGCCAGGCGATCTGACCGCCCCAGGTGGGGGTGACCAGCTGGGTGATGCCACCACCACCGAAGGCGCCACCGCCGCCGCCCGGCGGACCGCCGACTCTGCCGGTCTCGTTCCCGGTCAGCCGGCCGAAGCCGTTGTAACCGAAGATCAGCTCCAGCACACTGTCGGTCTGCGAACCGCCGACGTAGGGTCGGTCCGCGGCGGGGATCAGCTCGACGATGGCCACCCACCAGCCGCCGGTGACGACCAGCGCCACCCCGGCCGCGAGAAGCTGGGTCGCCCGGCGCCGCGGCCCGGTCGGCGCCGCGAGGCGATACACCAGCACGAAGGCCGGCACGACGAGGAAGGCCTGCAGGCTCTTGGCGAGGAAGGCGAACCCGACGCTCGCCCCGGCCGCGAGCAGCCACCCGGTGCGAGCGGCCTCCAGCGCCCGCACCAGTGCGTAGGCGCCCACGGTGAGCAGCAGCACGAGCAGTGCGTCGGGGTTGTTGAACCGGAACATCAGCGCCGCGACCGGGGTGAGCGCGAGCGTCGCTCCGGCCAGGAGCCCGGCGCCCGGGCCGTGCCAGCGGCGCACCGCCGCGTAGAGCACACCCACTGCGGCCACGCCCTCCAGCGCCTGCGGTACGAGGATGCTCCACGGGTTGACTCCGAAGATCCGCGCCGAGAGTTCCATCACCCACAGCGACGCCGGCGGCTTGTCCACCATGATCGAGTTGGCGGCATCGGAGGAGCCGAAGAAGAACGCTTTCCAGCTCGTCGCACCGGCCTGCGCGGCCGCAGAGTAGAAGGTGTTGGCCCAGCCCGAGGCGCCGAGGTCGACGAGGTAGAGCAGCGCGGTGCCGGCGAGCAGCGCAACGAGACCCGACCCACCACCGACCCACCGCGGGCCGGTGGTGCAGGCCGCTGGCGCCGGGATGGGCGGTGACGCGGGCAGCGTGGTCGTCATACCGGCGACGATGCCGGTGAGAGCTGTCCAGACCTTGTGCTATCGCTGTGACTCAGCTGTGAGTCGGCAGCCGGACGGTGAACATTTCAGTCGGGACAGGCCGACGGTCTCAGACGATCCGGCGTGCCCCGACGAAGCCGTTGAGGTACATGGGTCGGACGTGGACCGGTGTGCCGGGCTGGGAGGCTTCCGCGATCTTGCCGTTCCCGACATAGATGACGACATGATCCACTGGTTGGTAGAAGAAGAGCAGGTCGCCCGGCTGTAGCTGGCTGAGGCTGACGGGGTGGCCGACAGTGGCCTGCGCCGCAGCGGTGCGGGGCAGTGCGATACCGACCTCTTTGTAGACCCACTGTACGAGGCCGCTGCAGTCAAAGCCACCCGGTGCATTGCCGCCGTATACGTAGGGCGTGCCTTGCTGAGCCAGTGCCTCGGTGACAGCGCGGGCCGCTACACCGAGCTCGACCGTGACAGCTGCGGGTGCCACTGCTGGTGTCTTGGTGGGCGCGGGTGTCTTGGCGGGTGCCGGTGTCTTGGTGGGTGCGGGTGTCTTGGGTGCGGGTGTCTTGGTGGGCGCTGGTGCCGGTGTTGGGTTGAGTGCCCGAGCCGCCGTGTCGGCGGCCTTCACCACCGAGTTGATAGCCGGTGGAGTGACGGCGGGCACCACTACCGCGTCACCGTCGGGGATGTTCAGGTGCTGGCCGGCGACGATGACGTTCGGGTCGGCGATCGTGTCTCGGTTGTCGTCGTAGATCTGCCGCCACCCACCGGGCACTGCTTTAGCCATGGCGATCAGCGCCAAGGTGTCGCCGCTGGCCACTACGTAGCCTGAGGTGGGGCCACTCGGAGCGGGCGAGACGGGCGACGTGACAGGCACAACCGGTGTGGCGGGCACAACCGGCGCGGCGGGCACAACCGGCGCGTCGGGTGCCGCATGCTTCGGCGGCGACGGAGCAGCGTGTTTTGCTGGGGCGGCGGGAGCACTGTCGCTGGCGTGACGTCCGCAGACTGGCCAGGCGCTGATGCCGTGGGTCGCTGGAACGCGCTGCGCCACGGGGATCTGCGGCTCCCGGGCGGCATTGGCGGCCCAGTTCCCGCCGGACTCACACGCCGCAACCGCGCCCCAGGGGACATCCGGCGCGGCGGACGCGATGCCGGCGAGGAGGCCACCCGCAGCCAACGTGGCGCTCGTGACCGTGACGGCGCTGTGGCGGCGTGGGATGACACGACGGTGCTTGGAGGGCATCAGGGGGCTACCATTCCCGGCCGCGTCCAAGGACGAGCCGGTGTGCTCGGGATCAGGCTGCTTTCGCGGGGTATCACCTCATGCATCAGGCCCGAGGGCTCCGCCAAAGAGGGTGATCAGCGCCCAACGGCGGGTAGGTGTCGGCGAGTGGCGTTTCGGAACACCTGAGAATGGGTCGTGTCGCGCCGGTCAGTGCGCGCATCACCACGCTAGGTGCCCCCGTGCCGGTGGCCGCTGCTCTTGTCTCGCACCCTCGACCGGTTAGTCGTGGAGGGCGGACTTGATGACCCAGGCGTCCCACTGGATAGCCCGGTCGTAGTAGTCGCCGTCTGCGGCTCCCAGTTGTGGGGACGAGCCGGTAATCTCGACGGGGTCTCCTGGCAGTACCGCGTCGAAGACCGCTTTCGCCGCGGCTGGAGAGAGGTTGATGCAGCCGTGCGAGACGTTTGTCCTGCCTTGCTGGTGGATTGACCAGGGAGCGGAGTGGGTGAGCTCGCCGCTATCGGATATCCGCACCGCCCAGCGCGCCTCGACGTTACGGTAATCGTATTTCAGGTTGGTCATGAAGAAGACCGGGTACTTGGCCATCACCACGTGCGTGCCGCTGTGGGTGACTCGGTGAGGATCAGAGTCCAGGCCGTAGCCGGCCGGATAGTCGGCGACTTTGATCCCGTTGGCGTAGGCCACCAACCGGTGGGTACGGGTGTCGTCTCTGAGCACGGAGAACCGGCCGATGTTGAAGCTTACGGTGAGATCCTGTCGGCCGTAGGCGCCGTTGCCTAAGGACAGCCCGTACAACGTGGCGGTGACTGTGACCTTCGTGTTGGCGGTGAAGTAGGTCTTGGGTCGCCAGTGCACCGCGGTGTCGTCTAGCCACGCCCAGGAGCCCTCGGTGGGCACCGATGTCTGGACCGATAGCACCAAGCCGGCTCTGTGACACCTTGACGACTACGTGGCAATCGGCTCCTCTGCTGAGGTGTTGCAGACGACCGTTACTCTCGGCCCTCTCGCTTGAGTTGTTCGTCCCCTGTTCACCAGCCCGAACACTTATGAACGGCGGTGCACCGACACGGCGTACGAGCCGGTATCGGTGAACGGGTCGCGGTCCCACGTGGCGTACCGGGCTTCGAGGGTGACACCGGCGGTCTCGCACCACCTGTCGTAGTCCGCCAGGGTCGGCCAGCCCTCCTGGAGCTGGAACCCGGCGATGAGCCGACCGCCCGGCGCCAGGTGCCGCGCACACGCGATGACCGCCGCCGCGCGCCGGTCGCGTGCCACGAACGGAATGACGTTGCCGGCAAGCACGACGGCATCGAACCGGGCCGGCAGCTCGAGCTCGCTGAGATCAGTCTGCACCCAGGGGAGCCGGGGTGCCTTGGCGCGCGCCAGACCGATCATGTCCGGATCAAGATCGATACCGACGACGTCGAGCCCGCGGCGAGCCAGCTCGATGGCCACCCGGCCGGTGCCACACCCCCCGTCCAGCACGGAGCGTGGGCCGTAGGAGAACACGAGGTCCGCCTCACCATGGGGGTTCGCGCCGGTGGCCTCCATGCGCCGCCAGCGCTCGTCGTAGTCGGTGGGGCTGATCTGCCGACGCCACCGGCCCCAGTTCTCAGCCGGCGACCCGGTCACGCATCGTCCCCATCATCGGCAGCACACGCCTGGCTTGGCGGCTGGCTCTAAGGCTACAAGCGCGCTCGACGCCGCGTAGCGCGGTGGTGGGAGGTCGTGCTGAGGAACGGTCCGTACACTGGACGCCATGTGCTCTGCCGCGAGCTCGCGCTTGCAAACCCTCATCAGAGTCTCTGGCTGATCGCTTGCATCTGGCACCACCACGGCCAACGGCCGTTGACCTCGGGTCTCCCAGCCTTCAGCGGAGCGTGGGGTTCACGCTGCTGAGGTTCCGATTGAATCGCCACAGCGGGCGCCCACGGCCAGGTGCGGCTCCCGCTACGGTAGCTGATCACGACGTTCGGCAGATAATCGGCGGAACTGGGACCAGGATCCGGGAGACAGCGCATATGGAGCACCCAAACGGTTCAGGCGATGCGGCCGGTGAGGACGCTCTTCGGACCCGACTCGAGCAGTTGGTTCCCGGCGTCCGCGCAACCGGCGTCGCTGGTGATTACCCGGTCGACGTCGTGTCGATCAAGTGGTTCGGGGCGAACTTCGTCGAGGTGACCTACCGTCACGAGCATGGCCCGACCGGCCAGGCAGTACTTGGCCGCGATCAAGAGGCACGAGTCCGCCTCGAGCAGCGCGGAAGGGCACACGCCTTCGACGGCGACCCGGAGTCCTGGCGACTGGCCGCGGAGGCGCTGCGAATCCGCTACGCCGCGCTGTTCGACCCCATGCTCGCCGTGACGTCGAGCGACCTCGATCCGCTGCCGCATCAAAGTCAGGCGCCGGGTCTCAGCTCGTGGTCGTCGAGCTTGTCCCGTAGCTCTCGCAAGGCCCGTGCCCGGGTGGGGCCGATCCCGCCGGGCGGGATCGCGGCGATGCGGGCTATCTCGGCGTAGGAGCGGGGGTTGTCGGTGAACAGCAGCCGGATCAGGGTTGCGCGGCGCGGCGGCAGCTCGTCGATGAGTGTGCGCAGCGTCCGTGTGGTGAGCGTGTCGATGGTGCGCTGCTCGGGACCCGCGCAGGGGTCGGCGACATCGTCCGGCGCCCCGTCGGCGCGGTTGTGTCCGAGCTTGGCCTGGCGCAGGATGTGCAGGCATTCGCGACGGGCGGTGGTTGCCAGCCATCCCCCCAGCCGCTCGGGGAACCGCACTCGGTGGGCGTTCTCGGCCAGCCGCAGCCAGGTCATCTGCACCGCGTCGAAGGCGTCGGCCTCCTGCAGCCGAAACGAGCGCACCGTCGCCGACACGAGCGTGCCGTGCCGGCGCAGGATGTCATCCCAAGCCGCCGGATCCCGGTCGCTGATCCGCCGCAACAGGTCAGCCACGCTGTCCGTGGCGTCGGGGGGAACGTGACTGATGATGGCGGTTGTCATGAGGAATCGCGGCCCCTTGGTGTCGACTATGTGGGCGGTGCTCGCTCACGCGGTCGAGCGTGGTCGCGATGCGGCGCGGTGATGCGAGTAGTCGGCTACTCGCATCACCGACGGCCTGGGTACGCGGCCGGGGTCAGTGGCCGTTGAGCAGGGTGGCGAGTGTGGTGCGGTCGGAGATGCCGAGCTTGGCGCAGACGCGGTAGAGGTGGCCCTCCACGGTGCGGACCGAGACGACTAGCCGCTGGGCGATCTGGCGGTTGGACAGCCCGTTGGCGGCCAGGGTGGCGATCTCGCGCTCGCGGTGGGTGAGGGGCAGTGGTGCGGCGATGGCGGCCAGCGCGGGGGTGCGGGCACCTTCGCAGGCCTGAGCCAGCCGGTGGGCGCGGGTGGCGGCGGTGTGGGCGGAGCCGCGCCGGTCCTGGCGGGCGTGGGCGGCGGCGGCCTGGGCGGCGGCATCAGCGGCCGACAGCAGCGCGCCCATCTCTTCGAGCTGGACTGAGGCGGCGTGCAGCGCCGCGCCGTCCTCGGCGGCCAGCGCGGCGGCGTGCGCGGCGGCAGGGGCGGCGCGGGGCCCGTCGACCTGGGTGGCCAGCTGGGCGAGCCGGTCGGCCACGGTGTGGTCACCGAAGCAGACCGCGGTGTGCAGCGCGAGCACCTCCACGGCGGGCTGGTGTTGCGAGGCAGCCAATTCGGCCGCCCGCCGGGCCAGCGTGACGGCCTCACTGACACCGCCTTCGGCGGCGGCTACCCACGCCTGGGCGAGCAGGACCTCCGGCTCCAGGAAGACGAATGTGGGATGCCGCGCAGCTGTCATCTCTACAAATGCCTGGCGTGCCGAGGTCGCCTCACCGGCCATCCCGAGCGTGCCGGTGAGGCCCACCAATCCGGCGAATGACCAGCCGCCGGGGTCCCTTCCGTGAATTCCCGCGATAGCTTGGCGGTACCACCGCGCCGCGGTCTGGACCTGGCCACGGGAGATCGCTACCCCCGCGCACATGAAGCTGGTCATCACCTCCCCGGGTCCGGGGGTGTCTTGGCAGCGCTCGCGGTAGCGCCGCGCGGCCTGATCCGCTCGGTCCAACAGGCCGACCAGGAGCAGCCCCCGCAGCCAAAAGAACAGGGCGCCGCCCACTTGATGCAGCCCCGGATCGGCGCGGGCGTCGATCCGCCCCAGATCCTCGTCCACTCGCTCCAGGCGACCCAGCCCCCCACTCGCCGCCGCGAAACCCCAGCTCGCCAGCTGCGTCGCGGCCGGGGAGCATCGCGGATGGGCGAGCACCCCGGCGGCCGCCTCGGCGGCCTGGGCGGTCCGTCCGAGGTAGGCGGCGAGAACCGAGCGCTGCGCGACCAGCTCTAAGGCGGCGATCTCATCGGAGATGGTACTCGCCACAGCGTCGAGCACGGCCTCGGCCTCCGCGGGACGGGCCAGTATCCAGGCCAATGCGGCCACCCGGAGCATCGCCGCTCGGGCTCGCTGGGCGTCGGTGCGGGCTAAGGAGCTGAGCGGGGCCAGTTCGGCGTCAGTCTCGGCCCCCCGGCCAGACCAGGACAACGCGTTGCCCAGGAGGAGGTGCGGCTCGAACCCGCCGCCGGCGGCCACTGCGGCCCGCGCGACCCGCACGGCCAGCGCGAGGTCTCCCAGTCCGGTGGCCCGGCGGGCGGCGTCGGTGAGCAACACCGGATCGGGTGGCAGGTCGGAGTCCAGCATCAACACCGCACGGCGCAGGGTGTCACCAGCCCGCCGCCCGCCAGTGGCGCCCAGCGCGCCCGCGATCCGACCGCGCAGCCGCCGAGCGTGCAGCGTGCCGATGCGCGCCCGCTGCACCTCGCCGTAGAGCGGGTGGGCCAGCCGAGCCTGCAACCGCCGCCCGTCCGGGTACACCTCAACCAGGCCCCGAGCCTCGACCTGCTCCACCGCGAGGGCATCGGTCAACCCCACCAGCAGCGGTATGCCCAGCGGCTCACCGAACGCCAGCACCTCCACCACGTCGCGCTGCGCCTGCGGCAGCCGGCCGATCCGGGCCGACACCAGCTCGACCAACCCCGGCGACAGCTCCGGCTCACCCGTCCACCGCCACACCCCGGCGACCTGGCGCAACCGGCTCGACTCCAGCTCGCCGTCGACCAGCTGCCGTAGATACAGCCCATTGCCCCGGGTGAGAGACCACAGCCGGCGCGCCGCGGCGCTGTCCACCGGCCCGCCCAGCCGTGCCTCCACCAGGGTCGCGGTCTCGGCCGGAGACAACGGCGCCAGCTCCAGCCGCGGCAGGTGCCCGTCCTTCCACAACGCCGTCACCGCGTCCGGCGCGCTCTCTCCACTGCGCAGCGTGAGCACCACACTCGCCACCCGGCGCAGTACCAACTGGTGCACCAACACCGCGGACAGCTCATCCAGTAGGTGCGCATCATCCACCCCGACGACCACCCCCGCCCGCCCCGCACCAGCCAGCAACGCCTCGCTCGCCTGGCGCACCAATCTGGCCGGATCCGCACCGACCACCCCCAGCGTCGCCGCGAACGCACCCAGCGGCAGCGCCCGTGCCGACGCCGTCGCCACCGCCCACCGGACCAGCGCGCCACGCCGCTGCGCCGTCGCCAGCACCTCCCGGGCCAGTCGGGTCTTACCCACCCCCGCCGCCCCAGCCAGCACCACTCCCGCCGGCCCATCCCGACGACGGGTCAGCCCCCCGATCCGACTCAGCTCCTCGGCCCGCCCAGTCAGCGGCCACTCCCCGGACACCCCCCAAGCGTAAAGGCACCCCCGACCACCCCCACGTGACCGCGCGAAGATGATCGGGCGGGGAACCAGGGAAGAGGCGGCGTGAGCGGTAGTGACTGGTTGGAGGCGCTGGTCGCGCCGGCGGGCGCGGAGCTGCTGGGTCGGCTGGCGGGAGAGGTTCTCACCCCGGAGACGGAGCTGCGAGTCGGCGCTCGCCTGCGTCGTGACTACCCGGCGGAGCTGGTGAGCGCTGCGCTTGCGCAACATGAGCTGCGCCGCCACGCCCGGGAGAAGTTCACCAGGGCGGAGCGGATGTTCTTCACCCGCGCCGGCCTGGAGCAGGCCACAGCGGAGGTTGTGGCTCGGCACCGAGCGGCGCGTTTCGCCGGAGTCGCCCGCGTGGGAGATCTGTGTTGCGGCATCGGTGGGGATCTCATCGCCCTGGCGAGCCAGCAGGACGTCATCGCGGTCGATCGTGACCCGTTGCACCTGCGGATGGCCATGCTCAACGCGGAGGCCTACGCGGTGGCCGAGGCGGTCACCGCCGTGCACGCCGACGTCCGCGAGGTGGACCTGAGGGATATCGACGCGGTGTTCGTCGACCCGGCGCGGCGGACCCAGGACAGTCGGACCCAGGGCAGTCGAACCCAGGGCAGTCGAACGCAGGGCAGTCGAACGCAGGGCAGTCGAATCCAGGGCAGTCGAACGCAGGGCAGTCGGGTGCAGGGCAGTGGGGCCCAGGGCAGTCGGATGCGCGCCGGTGCCAGTGAGCCGCCGCTGTCGTGGGCCACCAGCCTGGTCGAGCGGGTCGCCGCCGTCGGGATCAAAGCGGCACCAGGAATCGCCCGCGACGCGGTTCCCCCCGGCTGGGAGGTGGAGTTCATCGCTGACCGGCGCAACCTCAAGGAGGCCGCGCTGTGGTCACCAGCCCTGGCCACCGCTACCAGCCGGGCCACGATCCTGCCGGCGGGCCACATGCTGCTACCGCTACCCGGTCACCAGGTGCAACACCGAGACCCCGGCGCGTTCCTGCTCGACCCCAACCCGGCCGTCACCCGCGCCGGCCTCGTGGAGGACCTGGCACGCGGCCTGGGCGCGTGGAAGATCGACCCCCAGATCGCGTTCCTGTCCAGCGACGTCGCGCTTCGCACCCCGTTCGCCCGAACCTTACGCGTGCTCGACTCCAGGCCCTGGGACCAGAAGGCGCTGCCATCCCGGCTGTGGGCGCTGGATATCGGCTCGGTTGACATTCGCCGCCGCGGCCTGGCCGGCAACGTCGAGAACCTGCATCGCCGGCTCAAGCTCCGTGGCACCCGACGCGCCACCCTCGTCATGACCCGGGTCGAGGACCGCCCGTGGGCATTGATCTGTGTCGACCTTCCCCCGCCGACCGAACTGCTCAGCTAGCGCCGTGCAGTGCCCCCTCACCAGTGCCGGTACTCCTCACCGGCCGCAGGGTCTCATGGATGCTTGTGCACCTTCTAGCCCGCCCGTACAGGGTCTCATGGATGATTGTGTACCTTTCTCGCTGCCGGGGTGGCGGATACCTCCCAGGCACGGGCGTAGCGGTGCGCACCGGGGTGGTTGACGTCGCGGCTGCGGTAGACGACGTAGGGGCGGGTCAGGTAGCCCAAGGGTGCGCTGAAGACGTGCACCAGGCGGGTGTAGGGCCAGACGCCCAGCAGGGTGAGCACCACCAGAGCGTGGATCTGGAAGCTGGTCGGGACACCGGCCATCAGCTCTGGTCGTGGGTGGACGGTGAACAGGCTGCGGAACCAGGGTGACACCGTTGCCCGGTAGTCGTAGCCGCCGCCGATCAGGTTGCTGCCCACGGTGTTCAGCATCCCGGTGCCGATCGCGCCGCCCAGCAGCAGATACATGATCTTGTCGATGCCGGTGGTGGCCTTGCGCACCGCGGCCACGGTGGCCCGCCGGTACAGCAGGATCCCGAGCCCGGCGACCGTGGCCAGGCCGGACAGCGTGCCCATGGACACCGACATCAGGTGGTAGGCGGGCTCGGAAACCCCGAGCGCCGCGGTCCAGCTCTCGGGGACGCCGACGCCCATGACGTGCCCGCCGAGTACGGCCAGCAGCCCGAAGTGGAACAACGGGCTGCCCCACCGGAGCAGGCGGCTCTCGTAAAGCTGGGAGGACCGGGTGGTCCAGCCGAACTGGTCGTGCCGGTAGCGCCAGATGTGGCCGAGCAGGAACGAGGTGAACGCCACGTAGGGCACCGTCACCCACAGCAGCCCGGTCACCGGCGTCCCTCCAGCTGCTCGGGCATCATCGGGTCCACCCCGAAGGGCTCCAGGCCCACCTCTTCCTCCGGTGGCCCCTGCGCGGCCAGCTCGGTGACCCGGCGCCGGTCGGCCGCGTTGATCTCCGGAAGGGTGGCGCACACCGCGTCGAGCACCGTCCGATAGGGCGACCCGACCTCGTGCAGGGACAGCCTGAGCAGCTCCACCACCGGCCGGTACTCCACCAGCAGCCGTCGGCCGACCACCGGGTCGACGGTCGCGGCGAACTCCAGCACCACCGCCAGATGGTCCGGCAGCTCGTGCTCGCCCAGGGTGGCGCCCGCCGCGCGATAGGCGTGCTTGAACCGCAGCAGCGCCATGCCACGTTTGCGCGTGTCACCGAAGGCGTAGTAGCTCAGGTGCAGGCAGTGGCGACGTCGCAGGTCGAAGGTCTCCACGTAGTGCGCGGCCAGCTCGGTCGGAGGTCTGCGGCGGACCTCGTCCAGGAACGACACCAGCGCGGGCCCCGCCGGCGTGGGCAGCGCTGCGGCCGCCGCGTGCAGCTCGTCGAGCAGGTCCAGGGTCTGCCGCGTCGGGTAGTCCAGCAGGAGCGCGGCGATCCGCCACACCACGCGCTGCCCGAGCTCAGCGGGCGTCTGCGCCTTGCGGCGGCCCAGCCAGGCCGGGCTCACCGGGTCTGCTCCACCACGGGTTTGGCGCCGTTGCGGTGCTCTGCGGTGTCCGGCGCGGGGGCGAACAGGCCGATCGTGGTCTTGCCGTCCCAGTTGAGCAGGTTGATCCTGCGCGCCTTGTCCACCGGCGCCGCCACACCGTTACCGTCCTCGGCCGGCCGCGCGGTGAGGTGGAACTTGTCGTCCATGACGTCGAACGCGGTCATCCCCGGGCCGCCGTCGGAGCTCAGGCTGCACCCGGTGGCCAGCGCATCCAGCCGGTGCGCATCCGAGCCGGCCGCGCTGGGGATGACGTAGCGGTGCTCGTACTTGGCGATGGCCAGCAGCCGGTACATCGCCTCGATCTCGGTGGTGCTCAGACGCACCGAGGCGGCGATCTCCGGGCGGACCGGCTCGCCGAGGTTGACCTGGCGCATGTGCGCGCGCATCGCCGCCAGCCGCTGCAGCGCGGCGCGCACCGGTCCCACATCGCCCGCGGTGAACAGCTCGGCCAGGTACTCCACCGGGATGCGCAGCGCGTCGATCGCGCCGAACAGGTTGCCGGCGTTCTCGCCGTCGTGCCCGGTGCCGGCCAGCACGTCCACCACCGGGGACAGCGGCGGCACGTACCAGACCATCGGCATGGTGCGGTACTCCGGGTGCAGCGGCAGCGCCACCTGGTAGTCCACGATCAGCTTGTACACCGGGGACGCCTGCGCCGCCTCGATCCACTCCTGGGAGATCCCGGCCCGCTCGGCCTGCGCCACCACCCGAGGGTCGTGCGGGTTGAGGAACACGCCCAGCTGCGCGGGGTAGAGGTCCTTCTCCTCGGGCACCGACGCCGCCGCCAGCACGGCGTCCGCGTCGTAGAACACCACTCCGATGTAGCGCAGCCGCCCCACACAGGTCTCCGCGCAGACCGTCGGGATGCCCACCTCCACCCGCGGGTAGCAGAACGTGCACTTCTCCGCCTTGCCGGTCTTGTGGTTGAAGTAGATCTTCTTGTACGGGCACCCCGTGACGCACTGCCGCCAGCCGCGGCAGCGGTCCTGATCGACCAGCACGATGCCGTCCTCGCTGCGCTTGTAGATCGCGCCGGACGGGCAGGACGCCGCGCAGGACGGGTTGAGGCAGTGCTCGCAGATCCGCGGCAGGTAGAACATGAACGTCTGCTCGAACTCCAGCTTCACCCGCTCGGAGAGCGTGGCCAGCACCGGGTCGCGGCCGATCTGTGCGGGTCCGCCGCCCAGGTCGTCGTCCCAGTTCGCGCCCCAGGTGACCGCGGTGTCCTCGCCGGTGATCAGTGACTTGGGTCGGGCCACCGGGGTGGTGTCCATCGCCGGTGCGGACAGCAGGTTGTCGTAGTCGTAGGTCCACGGCTCGTAGTAGTCGGCCACCGTCGGCAGGTCGGGGTTGGCGAAGATGCTCAGCAGCCGCTTGAGCCGCGAGCCCGAGCGCAACGTGAGCCGGCCGCGTCTGGTCAGCGTCCAGCCGCCTTTCCACTTCCGCTGGTCCTGGTACTGCCGCGGGTACCCCTGCCCGGGTCTGGTCTCGACGTTGTTGAACCACGCGTACTCGACGCCGCCGCGGTTGGTCCACGCCTGCTTGCAGGTGACGCTGCAGGTGTGGCAGCCGATGCACTTGTCCAGGTTCATCACCATGGCCAGCTGTGCCATGAGCCTCATCAGTAGGTCACCTCCTGGCCGCGGCGGCGGATGGTGGTGACCTCGTCACGCTGGTTGCCGGTGGGGCCGTGGTAGTTCATCGCGAACGACTGCTGGGCGTAGCCGCCGATCAGGTGCGTCGGTTTGATCATCAGACGGGTCAGCGCGTTGTGGATGCCGCCGCGCTTGCCGGTCTTCTCGATGCGCGGCACGTCCACGGCGCGGTCCTGGGCGTGGTACATGAACACGGTGCCCTCGGGCATCCGATGGCTGACGATCGCCCGCGCGACGACCACGCCGTTGCGGTTGGTCGCCTCGACCCACTCGTTGTCCCCGATGCCGATCTTGGCGGCGTCCACGTCGGACATCCAGATGGTCTGGCCGCCTCGGGAGAGCGTGAGCATGTGCAGGTTGTCCTGGTAAGAGGAGTGGATGGACCACTTCGAGTGCGGGGTGAGATAGCGGACCGTGATCGAACGCCGGCCGTCGAGGCCGGCGTTCGTGCCGACCCCGGGCTCGCCGCAGTGTCCGATGTTCGGCTCGCCGCAGTGTCCGATATTCGGCTCGCCGCGGTGTCCTATGTTCGGCTCGCCGAACAACGCGGTCATGTCCAGGGGTGGCCGGAAGATCGGCATCTGCTCGCCGAGCTCGGACATCCAGTCGTGGTCGAGGTAGAAGTGCTGCCGGCCGGTCAGGGTGTGCCACGGCTTCGCGCGCTCGGTGTTGATAGTGAACGGGGAGTAGCGCCGGCCGCCGGTCTCGCTGCCCGACCACTCCGGCGAGGTGATCACCGGCACCGGCCGGGACTGGGTGTCGGCGAAGGTGATCCGCTTGCCCTCGCTCTCTGCGGCGAGGTCGGCGAGCGTGGTGCCGGTGCGCCGTTCCAGGGCGCGGAAGCCCTCGGTGGCCAGCCGCCCGTTCGTGGTGCCCGACAGCGCCAGGACGGCCTCGCAGGCGTGGGTGTCCCTGGCCAGCGACGGCCGCCCGGCCGCCGTCCCGGAGACGACCGCGCCGTTGACGCTCCTGAGGTAGTCGACCTCGGCGTCCGGGTGGACGGTGACCCCCTTGGTGGTCAGGCCGACGCGCTCGACCATCGGGCCGAGCGCGGCCATCTTGTCCCCGACCGCCGGGTAGTCGCGTTCCACCACGAGGATCCGCGGCATGGTCCGGCCGGGTATCGGCTCGCACTCGCCGGCTTTCCAGTCCAGCACCCGGCCGCCGGGTTGCGCGGTGGCGTCGGCGGTGTCGTGCTGCAGGGGCATGGCCACGATGTCCTGGCGCACGCCGAGGTGTTTCTCAGCCAGCCAGGAGAAGCCTCGGGCGATCCGGTGAAACGCCTCGAAGTCGGTCTTGGACTCCCACTGCGGGGAGATCGCCGGGGAGAAGGCGTGCACGTAGGGGTGCATGTCGGTGCTGGACAGGTCGTGTTTCTCATACCATGTGGCGGCGGGCAGCACGATATCGGAGAACAGCGTGGTGCTGGTCATCCGGAAGTCCAGCGACGTCAGCAGGTCGAGCTTGCCGACCGGGGCCTGCTCGCGCCAGGTGACCTCGGCGGGGCGCACCCCGTTGTGGTCGCGGGCCGCCAGGTTGCAGTCGGTGCCCAGCAGATGGCGCAGGAAGTACTCGTTGCCCTTGGCCGAGGAGCCGAGCAGGTTGGCCCGCCACACGGTCAGGCACCGCGGGAAGTTCTCCGACGCGTCCGGGTCCTCGCAGGCGAACCGCAGGTGGCCGGTCCTCAGCCCGTCGACGACGTGCTGGGCGGCGTCCTTGCCCAGCCGGGCCGCCTCGTCGGCCAGGTCCAGCGGGTTGCGGTTGAACGTCGGGTAGCTGGGCATCCAGCCCAACCTGCTGGCCAGCGCGATGTTGTCCGCCGCGGTGCGCCCGACGAAGCGCCCTTTCGCCAGCGGCGAGGCCATCACCTCAGCGGTGAACGGGTCGTAGCGCCACTGGTCGGTGGCCAGGTACCAGTACACGGTGCCCTGCATCTGCCGGGGCGGCCGCTGCCAGTCCAGGCCGAAGGCCAGCGTCGACCAGCCGGTGATCGGCCGGCACTTCTCCTGGCCGACGTAGTGCGCCCAGCCACCGCCGTTGACCCCCTGGCACCCGGTGAGCATCACCAGGGCGAGGAACGACCGGTAGGTCTGGTCGGAGTGGAACCAGTGGTTGGTGCCCGCGCCCATGAGGATCATCGACCGGCCGCCGGAGCGCTCGGCGTTGCCGGCGAACTCCCGGCCGATCCGCGCCGCCGCGGCCGCCGGCACCCCGGTGATCGGCTCCTGCCAGGCCGGGGTGTACGGCTGCCCGGCGTCGTCGTACCCGGTGGGCCAGCTGCCCGGCAGACCCGGTCGGTGCACCCCGTACTGGGCCAGCAGCAGATCGAACACCGTGGTGACCAGCCTGCCGGCGACCGTCCGGGCCGGCACCCCGCGGCGCAGCACGCCGGGCTCAGCGGTGTCGAACCGGGGGAGGTCGACTTCCACCGCGGCCCTGCTGTCGTCGCCGCCGTACACGGTGAGCAGCGGGTCCACGCTGTGCAGGTCGAGGTTCCAGCGACCTTCCCCGGAGCGGGTGAACCGGTGGCCCAGCGAGCCGTTCGGGACCACCGGCTCACCGGTGGCCGCGTCCAGCAGCACGGTCTTGGACTCCGCACCCTCACCGGTGTCGCCCAGGTCGGCCGCGGTGAGGAACTTGCCGGGAAGGTATGCGTCATCCCGCCTGTCGAGGGCGACCAGGAATGGCAGGTCGGTGAAGCGCTTGAGGTAGTCGGTGAACCGCGGTGTCTGCCGGTCGACGAAGAACTCCTTGAGGATCACGTGACCCATGGACATCGCCAGCGCGGCGTCGGTGCCCGGCCGCGCCGGCAGCCATTCGTCGGCGAACTTCGTGTGGTCGCCGTAGTCCGGTGACACGACCACCACCTTCTGGCCCCGGTACCGCGCCTCGGTCAGGTAATGCGCATCCGGGGTGCGGGTGACCGGGACGTTGGAGCCCCACATGATCAGGTAGCCGGCGTCGAACCAGTCGGCGGACTCGGGCACGTCGGTCTGGTCGCCGAACACCTGCGGGGAGGCCACCGGAAGATCGGCGTACCAGTCGTAGAACGACAGCATCGCCCCGCCGATCAGCGAGATGAACCGGGCCCCGGCGGCGTGGCTGACCATGGACATCGCCGGAATCGGTGAGAACCCGGCGACCCGGTCGGGACCGTAGCGGTTAATCGTGTGCACATGCGCGGCCGCGACGATCTCGACAGCCTCCCACCACTCGGCGCGCACGAAGCCGCCCATGCCGCGCGCCGCCTTGTACCGACGGGCCTTCTCGGGGTCCTCGGCCACATCAGCCCAGGCCAGCACCGGATCCTTGAGCCGTTGCTTCGCCTCCCGGTACAACTGGAGCAGCGTGGCGCGCACATACGGGTAACGCACCCTGGCCGGCGAGTAGGTGTACCAGGAGAACGACGCGCCGCGCGGGCAGCCGCGGGGCTCGTACTCGGGCTTGTCCGGACCGATCGACGGATAGTCGGTCTGCTGCGCCTCCCAGGTGATGATCCCGTCCTTGACGTAGATCTTCCACGAACATGAGCCGGTGCAGTTCACCCCGTGGGTCGAGCGCACGACTTTGTCATAGGCCCAGCGGTCCCGGTAGAACACGTCAGCCGACCGGCCACCGATCCGGTGTAGCGTGCGCAGGTCATCCGAGGCCTCACCGCGCTGGAAATGCCGGCCGATGCGCAGCAGCGAGTCAACGAGGCTGGTGTCGATGCCGACACTCGCGCTACTATCGGGGATATCGAGCACGGACGCCACCTCTTCGGGTGATGATTCGCGTTCACGGGGCTAGCCCACTCACCGTAGACGGTGTTTTCATGGCCTTCAAGAAGGAGCGTTAGTACTCACATCATCACCACGGTGACTGTGCGACGTACGTAACATGGCGTTCATGTTCCAGTCCTGCCGGCGGGTGCTCCGTCAGACCTGTGAGCTGCTCTGATGCGTCCAGCTTCGCGCGCCGCCGCTTCCCCGGCGACGGGCGAGCCAAGCGCGGGTAACACCTCTGCCGTCCACAGTTTCCGGCTGGTTTACATAGTGTAACATTTCAGTTACCTCACGCTGGGGCGGGTCGCGGCGAGTGCGGGCGTGACGAGGAGTACGAGTATGCCGAGGGTGGCGGACGAGACGCTGCCGGCGGTAGACGGGATACGCCATTCATCTCGTCGAGGCTACTTCGGAAGAGAGTCGGGCGAAACATCGACGATCCTGGTGTTGCCGTTCGGGACCGGCTGCAGTGTCACCGAGAATATCGTGTACCTGATTCCTCGTTGTGTCTTCGTGGTCGTGAACGAGGCGGTCGCGTCGAAACGTTGAAAGGCGCAGGACCGGGTGAACTCCCGACCGTCCCAGTCCGTCCCGCTGGTAAGGAATATGTCGTACGTGCCGTCCGGGACATCGGCCATCTGAGCGGTCCCGCCGTGTGTGACATAGAACGATCCCACCGCTCTTCCGTCTCGGGAGATCGTGACGACGGCGTCGTGGTCGGTGCCGTTCTCCACCTTGAGCTCTCCGTTTCCTGAGCCGGGAGCGCGCACGATCTCCCCGTTGCTCTCGTGACGGTCCGGTAATGGTTCCCGGGCGGGGAGCGCCGCGGCCAGGTCAGCTCCCCCGGGCCCGAGCGTCGGCGCCGCACGCCGGAGCGCATCGGCTCCGGGCAGGGAGCTGAGGGTGGCCATGACCGATGGTGCGGTGCACAGCTCCCGCGACTGGACCTGGTCACGGAGTCCGGAGAGCTGACCGGTGAGCTGGTCGAGCGCGGAGACGAGACCTGCCTGTGCGGCGACGTACCGCGTCGGCGCCGCGATGGCGGTGAGGCGCTGCGCGGCGGCGTGGACCGCGGCAGCGGCTGAGTCGACCTGGCTTGCCAGGGGCTCACCGGGTGATGCCGCCCCGATCCCGTCCAGCGCCGTTTTCAGCGCGTCTCCGACCGCCCGCAGCTCGGTCGCGTAGGCCTCCGGCGAGACGGGTGACGGGGTGCTCTGAGCGGGCACGGTGACGTGCGGGGAACCCGGCGTCGCAGCGCAGCCCGCGACCATGACGCCACAGGCCACCGCCGTCACCAGCCGTGGGGTCAGGCGACAGGTCGGGTGCGGATGGACGTGACCTCGGGACGTGGTCCTGAGTGTCTCGTACCGGAGGCGCCTCGGGAAAGGTTCCCGGGAACCAAATCTCCACCGCTACCAGTGCAACGGCACTTGCTCGACACGCCGTAGCCTGAAGATCACTGTTCGGGTGCGTTCCGCGACAGGATGTGTCGCGGAACGCACCCGAACAGTGATCACCCTAAGACCGAAGCGCGAGGAGCCGGCCTGGTGTCCAGGCCGGCTCCTGCACCCCAAGGGACCGCAGCGGTGGTGCGAGCTGTCAACGGAGTGCGCCGCGGTTGCCGCGGCCTCGGATCATTCCGAACACCCCTGTCAGGACGAACAGCACCAGACCGACGATCGCCAACCACAGCAGCGCCTTGACGGCGAACCCGATGACGACGAGAACGACCCAGAGCACCAGTAAGCCCAGAATCAGACCCATGACAGCACCACCTTCGACCGCTGACGACCCCGTCCTGGGGTCTTGTGGCTGCGGGGTTCCCCGCGTTGATCCATTCCAAACAAGTGAGTCGCCGGCTTGCTGTCATGCCGCGCGGCAGCGCAGCCGAGCACCCGCGCTCGAGAGGTAGACGCCCAGGCCGAAGATGAGTACCGCGATCGGCACGTGGGAGACGATCAGCTCGTTCGTGCCCGCCTTGGTGATCGCCTCGCCCAGGCCCGTCTGGACGACGACCAGCACCAGCAGGCCGATGTCGCCGAGAGTGAGCGCCGAGTGCGCGCGCCGCAGCCTGACCGCGGCCAGCGCAGTGGCCAGGGCCAGCCCGACGACGACGAAGGCGTCGATCTCATGCACAGTGACCCACGCGTCCCGCCCGGTGCGGTCGATGAACTCACCCGCCCACACCGCCTGCAGCAGCACACCGAGCAGGGTCAGCCCGTTCAGGATCGAGAACATCCGAACCGCGCCGGCGGAGGGTCGGTCTCCGGGCAGGGGGCCGGTCGTCGGTCCGGGCTCGGTCGAGGTGCTCATGTCGAGGTGCTCATGTGTTCTCCGGTCGGCGTTCCACCGAACACTGTTGTGGCGGGCGGGGTGAGGTTGACCGTCAGGCATCGAGACCTCACCGTACGCGCTGGTGAACGGTTCCGGGCGCGCGGGCGTGGGCGTTAGCCTGGCGTCCGTGCCCCTCACGCTGACCGGGGTCAACCGGTATCCGATCAAGTCCTGCCGCGGTCATCCGGTCGAGGAGGCCGTGGTCGAGCCGTGGGGCCTGGCTGGTGACCGGCGGTGGATGCTCGTCGACGACGAGGGTCTGGTGGTGACGGCGCGGAAGTACCCTCGGCTGGTGCTGGTCACCCCGGAGCCCGGCGGGGACGGGCTGCTGGTGCGGGGGCCGGACGCCGATCCGCTGCTGGTGCGCACACCGGACGGTTCCGCGCTCACCGACGTCCGGGTCTTCTCCAGTGAGGTGGCCGCCGCGCCCGCGTCGGACGAGGCGCACGTCTGGTTCAGCAAACTGGTCGGCGAACCGGTCCGGCTGGTGTACCTCGACGACCCCACGCGGCGTCGGCCGAACCCCGCCTACAGCCGGGAGGAGGACCGGGTGTCCTTCGCCGACGGCTACCCGCTGCTGCTGGCCACCGAGGAGTCCCTGGCCGCGCTGAACGATCTGATCGCCGAGGGACCGCGCGCCCAGGAGGGGCCGATGCCGATGACGCGGTTCCGCCCCAACCTGGTCGTCGCAGGCGCCCCCGCCTGGGCCGAGGACTGCTGGCGGGTGGTGCGCGTCGGCGCCGTGAGCTTCCGGGCGGTGAAGGCCTGCGACCGCTGCGTGATCACCACGATCGACCCTGACACCGCGAGCAGGGGCAGAGAGCCGCTCACCACGCTCGCCCGCTGCCGGCGGTGGGACGGCAGGACGTGGTTCGCGGTCAACCTCATCCCCGACTCCGCCGGCGCGGCCCTGCGCCTCGGCGACCAGGTCGAGATCCTCCAGCAGGTACAGCCGGGAGAGCCGCTGCGCTAGTGCGAGTGTTCGTGATCCTCCACCAGGTCCTTCTCGTGGGGGTGATGGTGGACGTGGGAGTGCTCGGCATGGCTGTGCTCGTGCTCGTGCTCGACGTGCTCGTGATCGTGCAGGACGTGCGTGTGCGTATGCGTCGTATCCCCGTGGGTGTGCTCGTGAGCATGCTGCGTGGTCATCGTCTGCTCCGTTCATGGCCGTTTCTATTCGGCGAGGCCCCCTCGCGATATGCGAATTCAGTGGGCCTCTTTAATCGATGTTACACGCCTTGCATGGCTCGCCGGCAAGTGCTCTCGGCCGCACAATTAAATGCCGCTGTCTTGCAGCTGGCTAAACGGCGTAGCTGCCTTTATCTTCTGTCGGCGTCGGGCCGGAGGTCGAGTTCTGGGTGGCTCCGCGCGGCCGAGGGCCGGGCAATCCGTGGGAGGATGCGACCATGATCGCCGGACTGCTGCTGGCGGCCGGGGCCGGGCGACGCTACGGCATGCCCAAGGCCCTGGTCGACGATGGTGCCTGGTTGCGGCGGGCGGTAGCCGCGCTGACCGACGGGGGATGTGACCCGGTGCTCGTCGTGGTCGGCGCGCAGGCCGACCGGGTCCTCCCGCTGGTGCCGGAGACCGCCGGCACCGTGCTGGCCGCGGACTGGGCCGAGGGCATGGGGGCCTCGCTGCGGGTCGGGCTGGCCGGGCTGGCCGACAGCGCCCCACCGCGGGTGCAGGCCGCGCTGGTGCATCTGGTCGACCTGCCCGACGTGGACGCCTCCGTGGTCCGCAGGCTCGTCGCGCTGGCTGGTCCCGCGGTGGTGGCCAGGGCGGGGTTCGAAAGCCGGCCTGGGCATCCGGTGCTGCTCGGCCGGCGGCACTGGGCCGACGTCGTCGCGTCGGCGCGGGGTGACCGGGGGGCCCGGGACTGGTTGGCCGGGCGGTCCGACCTGACCGTGGTGGACTGCTCGGATCTGGCCAGTGGGATCGACGTGGACCTCCCGCACCGGTCTCCGAGACAGTCGCTGGGTGAATAGCCTGAAACGGTCACCGGGCGCCTAGCTCCTAAAAGGTTATCAGGGCCGGTAACCACCCGAACCCACTGACGGGCGAATGTCGCCGCGGCTGCCCCGTGTCGCAGATCAGTCATTGTGGGTGAACCCGCACGGGGGTCGGGACGAATACCCTTCACTTAGGGATACAGCCTGGTAGAGATACGGCCCGGCCATGCCGGCAGCTCTGCGCGAGGAAGGGTCCGCGATGCGTGAGGTGCTCGACGAACTGCTGGCTCAGTGGCGCGAGGGCAGACCCACCGCGGTGGGCACGGTGGTGTCCACATACCGCTCGGCGCCACGTCCGGCCGGGGCGTCGATGCTGGTGACGTCGGATGAGCGGGCGGTCGGCAGCGTCTCCGGTGGCTGTGTCGAGGGCGCGGTGTTCGAGCTGGGCCAGCAGGTGCTCGCGGAGAGTACCCCCGTCCTGCAGCGCTACGGTGTCTCCGATGACGATGCCTTCACCGTCGGTCTCACCTGCGGCGGCATCATCGACGTGTTCGTCGAGAAGGTGGACCCGGTCAGCTTCCCCGAGCTGGACGAGGTCGCCGCCTCGGTGGCCGAGAAGGAGCCGGTCGCGGTGGCCACCGTGGTCGCCCACCCCGACCCCGAGCGCGTCGGGCTCCGCATGGTGGTCTGGCCGAACCGGCACTCCGGCACCATGGGCTCCGCCCGTGCTGACGAGGCGATCCTGGAGGACGTCCGCGGCGCGCTGGCCGCCGGTCGAACGGTCACCCTGCACTACGGCCCCGAGGGACAGCGCCGCGGCGAGGGCATGAACGTGTTCGTGAACTCCCTCGACCCGCCGCCGCGGATGCTGGTTTTCGGCGCGATCGACTTCGCCGCCGCGATGGCCCGGATGGGGGTGCTGCTCGGCTACCACGTGACGGTGTGCGACGCGCGACCGGTGTTCGCCACCAGGAGCCGCTTCCCCGACGCGCACGAGGTGGTCGTGAACTGGCCGCACCGGTACCTGAAGGCCGAGGCCGAGGCCGGGCGGATCGACCAGCGGACCGTGGTCACCGTGCTCACCCACGACCCGAAGTTCGACGTGCCGGTGCTCATCGAGGCGCTGCGGTTGAACCTGGCCTACGTCGGCGCGATGGGGTCGCGGAGAACCCACCAGAACCGGGAGGTTCGGCTGCGCGAGGCGGGCCTGACCGACGAGGAGCTGTCCAGGATCGCCTCGCCGATCGGGCTGGACCTGGGCGCCCGCACCCCCGAGGAGACCGCGGTGTCCATCGCGGCGGAGATAATCTCGCTCCGCTGGGGCGGCGGTGCCACCCGCACCCGGCTGGCCGATGCCGAGGGGCCCATCCACGGCGCTCACCCCATCGCCCAACCCGAGCCGGTCAAAGTCTAGGGCTGGGGAGCCGAGTCGGTCGCGACGCCTAGCCACCTTCTCGGAGGCAGCATGCACTGGTCCGGGTGGGGTCGAGGCCAGGTGTGCTCGCTGTCGACGGTGTCGAGCCAGATGGATTGCCCGCCGGGGGTGGCGGTGAGGCCGAAGCGTTCCCACCCGGGTCGGCCGGGTTGACACCACTGGGCGTGGATGTCCTCGATGATCTGCCACAGTCTGATCTGCCACAGTCTGTGCGGGCCGGATTCCCAGACGGCGCGGGTGCCATTGCTCTCGCGGTCCTCGCGGACTTCGCACCAGGAGCCGTCGGGGTCGTGCCGCTGCGCGTGCCCGTGCCGGTGTTCCCACTCTCAGGTTTCCGGCTGCTCGACGACTCGATGCGCATCGAGACCCCCACCGGCGTACAACAGCTGGACGGGCCCGATGAGGTCGCGGTCCACGTGGAGGCGTTCGAGCGGCTCCGGGACGCCGCAGCCATCGGCCCGCGTGCGGTCGCGCTCATCCGGCGGCTGATGGATGAGCTGAGTGGCTGAGGCGGGCTCAGGCCGCTGCCGTGATCAGCCCGGGGCCGGTTTGGCTCCGGCCATGACCTCGACGTACACTGTGCCGACGGCGCGAGCGGCGCGCCGGTTCTAGCGTGTCTGCAGGTATCTGCGCAGGCTTCCTGCTCAGCAGTGCTTCACCGCACTTCTTGTGATGCCTCCCCACGTCGTGGAACTGGCGTGGTGACCGCGTCGTGGCGAGGTCGCGACCCGGCGGCCCGGCGGAACCAGCAGGAACGCGGAGGACATGGGCAAGAAGGACGGGGCGATCGAGGTCGAGGGCCGGGTGGTCGAACCACTTCCCAACGCGATGTTCCGGGTCGAGTTGGAGAACGGCCACCGCGTTCTCGCGCACATCAGCGGCAAGATGCGCCAGCACTACATCCGCATCCTGCCGGAGGATCGGGTGGTCGTGGAGCTCTCGCCCTACGACCTGTCCCGGGGCCGCATCGTCTACCGCTACAAGTAAGAACACCGACACAGCCGACACAACTGAAGGCCCGGGGCCGTTGACCGGTCCCGTGACCAGGAGAGATGACGTGAAGGTAAAGCCGAGCGTCAAGAAGATCTGCGACAAGTGCAAGGTGATCCGCCGTCACGGCGTGGTCATGGTGATCTGTGAGAACCTGCGCCACAAGCAGCGCCAGGGTTGAGCGAGGCGCGACGTCGCTGATCCACGGCGTGAGAAGACCTCCCCGCACCACCCGATCCGTGAGGATGCGACGGTTCGACCGTGCATAGGGGATCGGTCCACCCCCGGATGCCAGGCCGGGGCCCGCAGGCGACGAGCACGCTCGTCCTGCGGGACGGACGGGGAGCAGACCTGGAGACGACGAGACAGGAGACACGCCTCGCATGGCCCGACTCGCCGGCGTCGACCTTCCCCGCGACAAGCGGATGGAGATCGCGCTGACCTACATCTACGGCATCGGCCGTACCCGCTCCCACGAGGTTCTCAGCGCCACCGGGGTGAGCCCGGACCTGCGCTCCAAGGATCTGTCCGACGAGGACCTCATCCGGTTGCGGGACTACATCGAAGACAACTGCAAGGTCGAGGGTGACCTCCGTCGCGAGGTCCAGGCCGACATCCGCCGGAAGATCGAGATCGGTTGCTACGAGGGTCTGCGGTGGCGCCGAGGGCTGCCCGTGCGCGGTCAGCGAACCAAGACCAACGCCCGTACCCGCAAGGGTCCGAAGAAGACGGTCGCCGGCAAGAAGAAGGCTGGGAAGAAGTAGCGCCGGGAAGAACCGACTATCAGGCCAGCTGACCCAGACCTTTGTAGGAGTGCAACCGCATGCCCCCCAGAGCACGAGCAGGTGCCGGCGTCAAGAAGGTTCGGCGCAAGGAGAAGAAGAACGTCGCGCATGGCCACGCGCATATCAAGTCGACGTTCAACAACACGATCGTCTCGATCACCGACCCCACCGGCGCGGTGATCGCGTGGGCGTCCGCGGGCCACGTGGGGTTCAAGGGCTCGCGCAAGTCCACCCCGTTCGCCGCGCAGATGGCCGCCGAGAACGCCGCCCGCAAGGCGGCCGAGCACGGCATGAAGAAGGTCGATGTCTTCGTGAAGGGCCCGGGTTCGGGCCGCGAGACGGCGATCCGGTCGCTACAGGCCGCCGGCCTTGAGGTCGGCACCATCCAGGACGTGACCCCGCAGCCGCACAACGGCTGCCGGCCGCCGAAGCGGCGCCGGGTCTAGGGCGCGGGGAGGAGCAGCAGAGATGGCTCGATACACCGGACCTGTGACTCGCAAGTCCCGTCGGCTCAAGACCGATCTGGTCGGCGGCGACCAGGCGTTCGAGCGTCGGCCGTATCCACCTGGCCAGCACGGCCGGGCCCGGATCAAGGAGACCGAGTATCTCCTGCAGATGCAGGAGAAGCAGAAGGCCCGCTTCACCTACGGCGTCATGGAAAAGCAGTTCCACCGGTACTACGAGGAGGCCAACCGCCGCGCCGGCAAGACCGGTGACACGCTGCTGCAGATCCTGGAGTCCCGGTTGGACAACGTCATCTACCGCGCCGGCCTGGCTCGCACCCGTCGTCAGGCGCGCCAGTTGGTGACCCACGGGCATTTCCTCGTCAACGGCGTCAAGGTGAACGTCCCCAGTCTCCGGGTGTCCAAGTTCGACATCATCGACGTCAAGCCCAAGTCTGTGCCGACGCTGCCGTTCGTGGTGGCCAAGGAGACTCTGGGAGACCGCCCGGTGCCGGCGTGGCTGCAAGTGGTTCCCGCGACGATGCGTGTGCTGGTGCACCGCCTACCCGAGCGGGCCCAGATCGACGTCCCCCTCCAGGAGCAGCTCATCGTCGATTTCTACTCCAAGTAAGCGACTGTGCTCATCGAGGATCCGCGACGGCGTCAAATAGTGGGCGCCAGATGGAGGAACATCAACCATGTTGATCACTCAGCGACCTAACCTCAGCGAGGACCCGGTCGACTACACCCGTTCCCGGTTCGCCATCGAGCCGCTGGAGCCGGGATTCGGCTACACCCTGGGCAACTCGCTACGCCGGACCTTGCTCTCGTCCATCCCGGGGGCGGCGGTCACCAGCATCCGCATCGAAGGTGTGCTGCACGAGTTCACCACCGTTCCGGGCGTCAAGGAGGATGTCACCGACATCATCCTCAACCTCAAGGAGCTCGTGGTCGGCTCCGAGGAGGACGAGCCGGTGGCGATGTACCTGCGCAAGCAGGGCCCGGGGGATGTCACCGCGGGCGATATCGTGCCGCCGACCGGTGTCACCGTGTACAACCCCGACCTGCACATCGCCACGCTGAACGGCAAGGGCAAGCTGGAGATCGAGCTGGTCGTGGAGCGGGGCCGCGGCTACGTGCCGGCAGTGCAGAACAAGACGTCAGGCGCGGAGATCGGCCGGATCCCGGTGGACTCCATCTACTCGCCGGTGCTGAGGGTGACCTACAAGGTCGAGGCCACCCGGGTTGAGCAGCGCACCGACTTCGACAAGCTGATCCTGGACGTGGAGACCAAACCGTCGCTCACTCCTCGGGACGCGCTGGCCTCGGCCGGCCGCACCCTGGTGGAGCTGTTCGGCCTGGCCCGCGAGCTCAACGTGGAGGCCGAGGGCATCGAGATCGGCCCCTCGCCGGCCGAGGCGGACACGATCGCCGCCTTCGCCATGCCCATCGAGGATCTGGACCTCACCGTCCGGTCCTACAACTGCCTCAAACGTGAGGGCATCCACACCGTCGGTGAGCTGGTCAGCCGCAGCGAGGCCGACCTGCTGGACATCCGCAACTTCGGTGCCAAGTCGATCGACGAGGTGAAGTTGAAGCTGGCCGGACTCGGGCTGCAGCTCAAGGACAGCCCGCCCGGGTTCGACCTCTCAGCGGTGGCGGCAGAATACTCGGTCGACGGCTGGGACGACGCCAGTGAGAACGGCACCGACAACGGCGACAACGGCGACGACGGCCAGGACTACGCCGAAACCGAACAGCTGTAGCACTTGTGAGTGGCGATCGGTCCCCTAGCACCGATCGCCACTCACAAGGCGACCGAAGGGAGCCATAATGCCAACGCCGACCAAGGGCGCCCGGCTCGGGGGGTCGCCGGCCCATGAACGGCTGATGCTGGCCAACCTGGCGACATCGCTGTTCACCCACGGCCGGATCACCACCACCGAGGCCAAGGCGAAACGGCTGCGCCCGTTCGCCGAGCGGTTGATCAGCAAGGCCCGCAAGGGGGACCTGCACAACCGTCGCGAGATCATGCGGGTGATCCGGGACAAGGACGTGGTGCACAAGCTGGTCGCGGAGATCGGTCCGCAGTTCGCGACCCGGCCGGGTGGCTACACCAGGATCGTCAAGACGATGCCGCGCAAGGGTGACAACGCTCCGATGGCGATCATCGCGCTGGTCACCGAGCGGACCGCCGCAGTGGTCGAGGAGGTCAAGCGCAAGGCATTCAAGGGTCGGCCGCAGGTGCGGCAGCAGGCCACCAGGACCGAAGAGCCTACTGCGGTGGCTGTGGACACCCCGGCCGTGGCGGACGACACCTCGGCCGTCTCGGAGGGCTCTGCCGTCTCGGAAGGCTCTGCCGTCTCGGAAGGCTCTGTCGAGCAGGAGACCCCGGTCGAGCAGGAGACCCCTTCGCCCGCACTGCGGAGGGACGAGGGCGAGTCCTGATCTCAGGCACCGCACCGCGAGAGCCCGCCGTCCCCGCTGGGGATGCCGGGCTCTCGCGCTACCGGCTGGATATCAGCTACGACGGATCCGGCTTCTCCGGATGGGGCCGCCAGCCAGGACGACGTACTGTTCAGGGAGTTCTCGAGTGTGCCCTGGAGACCGTGGCGCGGACCCAGGCCACCCTCACCGTCGCGGGTCGCACCGACGCCGGCGTGCATGCCACCGGGCAGGTCGCGCACCTCGACGTGCCGCCCGGCGCGATGCCGCCTGACCAGCTGGCCCACCGCCTGGCTCGGCTGCTGCCAGCGGATCTCCGGGTTCCCGCGGTGCGGCAGGTGCCGCGCGCCTTCGACGCCCGTTTCTCCGCGCTGCGCCGGCACTACCGCTACCGGGTCTGCGACGCGCCGTGGGGAGTCGATCCGCTGCACCGGTACGACACGCTGGGCTACCACCGTCGGCTCGACGACGCCGTGATGAACGCGGCGAGCACGCTGTTGCTCGGTGAGCACGACTTCGCCGCGTTCTGCCGCCACCGGGAGGGCGCGAGCACGGTGCGTGCACTGGAGCGGCTGGAGTGGACCCGCGACGGGCCGTACCTGCTGCTCGTGGACGTCGCGGCGGACGCGTTCTGCCACTCGATGGTGCGCAGCCTGGTGGGTGCCCTGCTGGCGGTGGGAGAGCACCGACGCCCCCCGGACTGGCCCGCCGGCCTGCTGCGCCAGACCACCCGCACCAGCGAGGTGACGGTGGCCCCCGCGCACGGCCTCACCCTCGTCGGCGTGGACTACCCCGACGACGACCAGCTCGCCGCTCGCGCCGAGCGGACCCGCGCCCTGCGGGTCGCACTGTAGCATGCGTGGACAGGTGCGTCGTTGCGCTTGCGGAGGCTGTGAGTGGGTCTCAGGACGCATCCTCGGGGGTCGGAACGTCCAGCTCTGGCCTTGATGAAGCCGACAAGGTTGACGCAGCGCACCCCAAGGGTGCCGGCACACGTCGGGGATGCGTGGCCGATCAAGACTGCCGCCGGGTGTCTCCTCGGTGAGGACGATGCAGCCCCGCGCTCGGGCCTGGCCGATCACGAACGGGTCGGCCGCGTTGCGTCCACCGCCGCGGCCCATGAGCTTGCGTACGCCGCGAGCGTGTTCGATGTTGACCGCTGATGGAGGATGGCCTCTTGTCGTAGAGGGGATGCGGCCCGGCTAGAACCTGTTGTCGAGAAAGACCTGGGCGAGCCACTCCGTCGCCTCCACCGTCTGCGAATCCATGCCGTATACCGCCGCAGCCCACTCCTCCGGCGGTAAGTCCACGAGTTCGACCTTCTCGTCGTCGCGCCAGTTGGAACTTTTGGGCAGAATGCTCGTCACCTGTGGCTTAGGCGCGGCGATGCTCAGAGACACGTGGAGGTGATAGGCGGCTCTACGGTTGACACGCTCCTCCTGTGCTTTTTTGTTGTCGTTTGCCTCTGGTTTGACGTAGACGAACCACTCTATCTTATCTCTCCTCTTCCCTCCCTCTTTCTCGTGGACCTCCAGGCCCATTTCTTGACACGCGGTGCGGAAGTCTTCAACGTCATTGAAGTCAATGGGCATCTCTGTCATCTCCCCGTGGTGGTAGGTCATCCATTCGCGGGTCTGGTTGAGCTGGGTGTTCGTGGTCCATCCATCGCGGATCGTGTCCTCCAGCTCTCCAGGCTAGTCTCGCCGCACCGGCCCGAGGATCTCCCGCTCGGCGGGTGCGGTGACCAGCCGCAGCGGCAGCCACAGGTTCGGGCCCAACGCCACCACGCCGTCATCGGTCAGCGCAGCCAGCTGCGTGGCCATCGGCGCGGTCAGTCGCCACATCGCGGCGGCCAGCTGCGCCTGGTCGGCCGGGAGCCGCTGGAGCAGCACCAGGTCGGCGTCGACGGCGGTGCTCTCGGCCTGCGGGTGCAGGTAGGGCAGCACGTACAGGGTGGTCTGCCACGCGCAGCGGGGTGGGAACAGTTCCCGCGGTACCGCTCCGCCATCGTGCACGACCAGCAGGGGAGCGTCCTGCGAGGCTCGCGGCAGCTCGACGGGTGCGAGCCGGCGCACCTGCACCAGCGGGGCGGGGCGTCCGTCCGGGCCCTCGCCGGCGGCTCGAACGAGCTGCCGCCAGCCCTCGGGCCGGCCGGTGGCGATGACCACCCAGGCGCCGGTGGCCATCGCGCGCAGGGCGACCTGGCCGGCCAGGTAGAGCCCACCGACGACGACCAGCCGGGTCGGCAGCGGGCGTAGCACCGACACGCTGAGCGGTTCGTTCTGTGGGCCGCAGCCCAGGACCATGCCGCCGCGGTGGACCGACGGGCTGATCGCGGCGAGCAGGCCGGGCGTGACCAGGAACTCCGGTGCCACCGCGGCCACCCCGGCTGGGCTGCCGAGAACTCCGCGCATCCGCGTTCTGCTCATCTGGGCGCCCCGAGGGGCAGCGTCGCGGTCAGGCCGGCGACCTGCAGCCCGTGGAGCGGACTGAGCACCACACCGAGCCGTTGCGAGACCGCCCGCAGCCGGCGCCCGGCCGCCTCGAGTTCCCCGGGGTTGCGAGCGCTGACCCGGGCCAGACCCCGCAGCCCGACCTCGGCGCCGTCCTCACCGGGGGACAGCGACAGCGCGACAGTGGTGGACAGTGCGCGGACGCTGGTCAGCGCGTTGAGGTTGCCCGCCCCACCCCGGGCCCCCCAGTCGCTGATCACGTAGCTGGCATGCCCCACCCCGGCGGCGGTGACCGCCGCCCACCCCTCACTCAGCGCCACCGGTCCGCCAGCGCCGGCCGCCGAGGACAGCTCCGCGGCGGAGATCCCGGCGCGCAACAGCTCCTCCGCGTCCAGCGGCCGGGTCGACAGTCCCCGGGCCTCCAGCGCACCGCGCACCCGGGACAGCGCACCGATCAGTGCCCGGTGGCAGCCCGTCACCCCGCCACCACGCTCGGCCACCGCGGTCGGGCAGCGGCGGGGGTCCAGCCGCACCGCGACCCAGGTGGTGCGGCGAGCGGCCGCCGGCAGCGGACCCAGGACCTCCAGGTAGGAGCGCAGCGCGGGGGACGACGACGGGAGGGCGGCGCTGCCCGGGTAGCAGTGCCAGACCACCTGGATCGCGTCCAGCACCACGCCGCGGTGGTCCAGGCACGGCGCGAGCGCACCGAGCGGCAGGCTGGGGCTGCCACCGACGGGAGTGATCATCGATGGCGCGGCGTCCACCTCGAGCACGGCGGTCCAGACGCCCTGGTGGCACGCCAGGCCGAGCCGTTCGCGGTGGTGGTCGGTGCCGTGCGCGATGCTCAGGTCGGGGAGGAGCAGCCGGAGCAGGGCCAGCCGCGGGTCGTCGGAGCCCACGACCGGCCGCAACGGACTCGACGGGCCGGGCGCCGCCGCCGGGTCCGGACTGGTGACGCTACGGCCGCGGGAGCGCGCCAGGTAGCCAGTGCTGAGCTGGACCCATCGCAGCAGCCAGCGGCCGCGCCAGCGCACCAGCGCCAGTGGCGCCGCGATCAGCATCACTCCCAGCGCGGCCCACCGCGGGGCCGTGTTCACGGCGAGCAGCGCCAGACCGAGCCCTACTTCCAGCACGACCACGTTGACGACGGGCAGTGGACCCACCCGCGAACCCGTCGAGCGCGGCCGGGCGGTCGCCGGGGCGCGTGGCGCACCCGTCGGCTCCTTCTGTGGTGGAGCCTGTGGTGGAGCCGGTGCGGCGGTGGTCATGATCTCCGTCTCCGCTGGCGAGGATGGGCGTGGCGGTCCGCCGATGGCGCTTCGCTATCCTGCCGCACCGTACAGTCCAGGGCCGTAGCGCCTAGCGAAGGGCGGCAGGCACCCGATGTCCACGAACCCGGCCACCAAGTCGCAGGTGCAGGCCTACCGCTTCGTGCTCCGCAGGATGGAGTCGGCACTGGTCCGCAAGGACGCGGTGATGCTGCACGAGCCGATGCGCCACCACCTGCGGGCGATGGCGGTCGGCCTGATCCTGGGCCTCGCGGGGTTGGCGGCGTTCCTCGTGCTCGGCAAGCTCTCCTAACCGGGACGCTGCCGCTGCCGTTTGATGGTCTGGACGACCACCATGGTCAGTCCCAGCACCCCGAGAGCGGCGGCGGAGCCGGCCAGCGCGACGGTGCGCGGCAGGGTGTCCTCCGGGGCCGGCGGGCTGAGACCGTCCAGCCTGGTCGGGAGCACCGGCTGGGTCTGGGCGACTCGCTCCTCGGGCAGCACCGCGGTGAGCGCGGCGACCGGGTCGATCATGCCGTAGCCGGTTTCCTCGCTGCGCTCGGAGCGGCCGGCGGTGTGCCGCGCGGTCCGTTCGATGCGGTGCATCACCTGGCGCGCGGTCAGGTTCTTGAACCGCTCCCGGACCAGCGCCGCCAGCCCGGAGACGTACGGCGTGGCGAAGCTGGTGCCGTCGAGCGCATGAGCCATGCCGTGGGCGTCGACGAGTTCGCCGGTCAGTCCCGGGCGCCCGGCCGCCAGCGATACCGCGTCGATGCCCGGTGCGGCCACATCGACCCACGGCCCGTGGAGTGAGAAATACGCCGGCTCGCCACTGTCGTCGGTCGCGGCGACGGTGAGCACGTCATCGTCGAACCAGCCCGGCGAGGAGATCGTGGTGACCGCTCCGGGGCTGTTCTGCTTGCAGGTGGGGCTGGTGTTGGCGGCGGCCACCACCACGACCACGTCGTGCTCCACCGCGTAGTGCACGGCCGCCTGCAGGTCCGGCGCCTTGTCCTGGTCAGTCTTGGCCTGGAAACAAGCGGCCTCGGAGATGTTGATCACTGTCGCGCCCAGCTGTACGGCACGCATCACGGCCTGCGCCATGCTCACGGTGTCGCCGGCGCTGGAGCTGTCGATCTCCTGACCGGTGTCGAGCCGGCGCAACGGCACCGAGTAGAAGGTGCTGGCCTGGCGGATGGACAGAATCTGCGCGGCGGGGGCCACCCCGACGAACCCGGTGGCCGCATCGGGAGCTGCGGCGATGAGGCCGGCTACCACGGTGCCGTGGCCGTCGCAGTCGAACAGGCCGCTGCGATTCTCGATGTAGTCCCCGCCGTCGGTCAGTCTGCCGAGCAGCCTGGGGTGCGGCTGCACCCCACTGTCGATCACGGCGACCAGCTGGCCGCGTCCGGTCGCGAACTCCTGAGCTCGCCGGATCCGCAGCAGCTGCTGCGCCGCCGGCTCGGCCTGGAGATCCTGCTCACTGCTCGTTACCTGCTGCTGGCAGGGCGCCTGCTGCTCGACCGGGCCGGTCTGTCGGGTAGCCGCGTTGTTCACGACATAGGGCATGGTGTTCACGCCGGCCGGGGTCGGCAGGGCCGCCGGGTCCACCGGAGGCGGCACGCCTGGTGGCCGGTTACCAGACTGGGCGGCCTCCGATGGGGCGGCCGCTGGCCACGCTGGTGCGGCAAGGCACAGTAACGCGACCGCGACGGCCACCATCGCGGGGCGGCGAGGACTGTTCACAGGGTCCGGAAGGCGTGGTAGAGGTCCAGCACGCCCAGGGCCAGCGGCAGCACTGCGGCGATGAGAGCCGCTTCGACCACGTCCACCGAGCGGCGCAGCACCGGAGAGAACCGCTGGTGGGGCAGGGCCACCCCGGTCACCAGCGCGAGTGTCGCGAGAACCAGCAGGCCGCCGAAGCCGACCAGCAGCAGGCCGGGCGCTCGGGCGCTCGCCAGCAGCCTGGCCATCAGCCCGGCTACCACGACCATGCCGCTGACCAGCAGCGCGATCGCCTGGTTGCCGTTGGCGTAGGACCGGGCTCGCAGCAGCAGCACGACGGCGACCACCGCGCCCAGCGTCATCCCCAACGCTCCCGCGGCCGCAGCCAGCACCGCGCCGATCGCGGCCACCGCACCGGACCCCATGATCATGCCGGTCAGGTACTCGTGCGCCAGACCCGCCCGGCGCTCGATCGCGGTGTAGTCCGGGAAGCCGGAATCTTCTTGCAGGTCCTTGGCGCTGCCGGGAACCTGGGGTATGGGGAGCCGAGACAGGTGGATGGTCAGCCGGGGCAGTATGGAGATGCCGCCGAGCGCTCCCGCCGCCGCCCCCGCCGCGATGCCTGCGGCCGGACGCTCGACCAGGATGGCGAGGAGAAAAGCCAGCGCGCCGAGCGTTGCGGCGGTGGCGCAGGCGATGAGCGGCGTGACACCGACGCCGAGCATCATGATCGAGGCGGTGGCGAGCACCAGAGCCAGCGTGCACGCCAGTAAGAGGTTCTCCCGGCCCACGCCGCCGGGCACGAGGTAGAGCCCGCCGACGAAACCCAGCGGCAGGCTGCCCGCCGCCACCACAACGCCGGCGTCGGTCTCGCCGTACACCCGGGCGACCACGACGCCAGTGGTCAGCGCGACCACCGCGGCGGCGCTCGCGAGCACGGCGATGCCGCCGTGGTGGTCGGGTCCGGCCATGACCCCGGCTCGGAGCAGCGCCACGGCGCTGGCCAGCATCGCCAACCCGGCCGCCACCGTCCCGAGCGTACGGGCGGTGCTCTCGGTCCACGGCCGGTAGCTGTCCGGGGCAGCCACCGCGATGGCTTCCACCACGTCGTCGAACAACGGCGGCGGCGGGCTGTCGCTGCGGTGCCGAAGTTGCAGCAGATCGCCGTCGAGCACGCCCAGCGAGCTCAGCGGGCGGTCGGGGTCGATCGCCTCGCCGCCAAGCCTGGTCAGGCACCAGCCGCCGTGCCTGCTGCCACCGTCCGGGCTGGACTCACCAGCCATCGTGAGAAGCATCGGCAGTATGTGGGCCACCGCGACGTCCGAGGGCAGCGCCACGTCGATGCGGGTGCGCGGGGCCACCACCGTCACTCTGCTGAACACCGTGGACGGTGGAACCGTCGGTCCGGCGCCGGACGGTGGAACCGTCGGAGTCCCGTTGGTATGGGTTGGCACCCGCTGCGCTCCTCGCTTGGCCCCGACCATCGGTGTCCACGTCGATGCACGGTGGCCGTGGCGCTGTAGTTGCGGGGAGTATCCATGCGCCCGGCGCCCGGCGCTTCGAGGGGTCTGGGGCGTCGACCCAGCATCGGTCGGTCTGGCGCGTCGTTAGTCTGCGCTTCTGACCTGCGACGATGGCCCAGAGCTACCCACCGTCGCGCCGTCGCGCCGCCCAGTGACCGGTCCAGTGCGGGGGCGACCCATCGCTGAGAGGCCGTCAGCTGACGGTCAACGGCTCTGTGTTCCCGCCCTGACCTCAGCCACCGCTCTCAGTGCGCCGAGCTCGACAGGAGGGGCTGCTCGGGTAGCCCCCAACAGCTCCCCTGTCGAGCTGGGCAACAGTAGGGTCGATCTAGTGGGGGGTCGGGTGTTGAGGGTGCCGTCCTGTACGGCGGTGAGGGCGCGGGCCCACTGTGGTGCCGGGATCGCCAGTACCGGGCTGGCGGTGCCGAGCTTGGAGTCACGCACCCCTACGTGACCGGCAGGCGAGTGGTTGACCTCGAGGCAGGTGTTCTGCCCCTGATTTGTGTAGCTGGAGGTGTACCAGGCTCTCTCCAGGAAGGATGCGGTTGACATGGGGCTAGCCCTTCTTAGTCTGGTTTCGCAGCGAACTGGCCAGCCGGTTCCACCGTGAAGTTACGTGACTCCACCGGCCCCAGGGCGATGGCTTGCAGCCGGCGCTGTGACCCCGCGTAGTGCCGCACCGTCTCGGGCGGCTTGTCCAGGATGACCCCCTCGTCGTACATATCGATGTGGACGATGTCGGTGGCCGAGTCGTGGTCGAACCGCAGCACGGTGAAGGCGTAGCAGAGTGGCTCGTGGGACAGCGTGTCGAATGGGATGACCTGGATGTCCACAGTGGGCAGCCGTGACAGCTCGGCCAGATGGTGCAGCTGCTCGGCCATCACTTTCGGGCCGCCGATCACCCGGCGCAGCGCGGACTCGCTGAGCACGAAGGAGAACTGTGCGGCGTTCTCGCTGGTCAGCAAGGCCTGGCGGTCCCGGCGCACCCTCAGACGATCACCGTCATCGGCCTCACCCTCGATCCGCGCGGCCTGCCGCGTAGCTGCGCCCGGTGCAACCGGCGCCTTCGCATGATGGCTCTCACTCAGCGACGTGGGTGAGAACTGTCGGTGCTCCCCGGCAGCATGCGACCATGAAGATGTCCCTCGACCCGCCGAGGTGAGTCGCGGATGGCAACCGCTGCCCAGTCCAGCCTGCTCGACCACGTCGGAGCGTGGACCGAGCGGGACTACCTCGCGCTGCCCGAGGACCCTCGCCGCATCGAGCTGCTCGACGGCGGGTTGCTGGTGAGCCCCACCGCCGAGAGCCGGCACCGACGCTTGTCGTCCCAACTCTGGCATGCGCTGGGGCGGGCGGCGCCGAGCCGGCTGGAGGTGCTGGAAGCCATCAACGTCCGGGTGGCTCCTGGGCGGATCCTGATCGCCGACCTCGTCGTGGTGGCCAAACCCGGCCTGGACCTGGCGGTCTGGGAGCCGGTCGAGGTGGTGATGGTCGTCGAGATCGTCAGTCCGGGCAGCGTCGCGACTGATCGCGCCATCAAGCCACAGCTCTACTCGGCCGCGGGCATCGAGCGCTACCTGCGGATCGAGCTCAGCGACCCAGGGCCGTGCTCGGTGGCGTACCGGTTGCGCCGGGGGCACTACGTCGAGGATGCCTCGTCGAGCCCGGGCTGGCGCGCCTGTGCCTGGCTGAACCGTTCCCGGTGGACCTCGACCTCGCCGCCGCCACCCGCCCGTCAGGGTGACGGCGCCAGATCACTGGAGCAGCTCGACGGCAACGTCGATCGCGCGGTAGATGTCCGACGCCCGCCTGTCACCAGTCCCCAGCGTGAGCTCATGTTCGGCGGCCACCGCGCCGACGAGCGTGTCATAGACCGCCCACCGGCCAGGCCGTCGCCGGCGAGCGAGGCGAGCACAGCCGCCGCCCGGTCTCCGCTGAGTTGGCGCAACCGCTTTTCTTGTGAAGCGCTCTCAGTGCGCCGAGTTCGACAGGAGGGCTGCGCGGGACGGCCGAACAGCCCTCCTGTCGAACTCGGCGACAACAGGGTCAGTGCGGCTCCCGGTGCTCGGGAGTGACGTGCGTGTGGGCGCTAGGGTGGCTGGGCTCCGCGCGCGGGTGGGTGATCGCGCGCGGGTGGACCGGGGGAGGTGGTTCGGGCGTGAGTACCGTGGGGTTCCGGCGGTTGCCTCGGCTGGCCGCGCCGAGGATGCCCGGCGGTGAGGTTCATCTGGAGCCGCCGCCGGAGGTGCCCAGGGTCATCCCGGGCAACGTCCTGCAGAAGGTCCTGCCGGCCGTGATGATCGTGGCCGTGCTGGGCATGGTGGGGTACACCTTCACCACTGGGGGCGCTGAGAAGAACCCGCTGTTCTTGATGTTCCCGATCATGATGGTGCTCTCGACCGTCGGCATGTTCACCGGTGGTGGCCGCAGTGGCCAGGTCAAGGCCGAGATGAACGAGGACCGCAAGGACTACCTGCGCTACCTGGGCCAGATGCGGGAGCGGGCCCGGGAGGCCGCGCGGGAGCAGCGCGCGGCGGTGCAGTGGTGCCATCCCGATCCCGCCGCGCTGTGGTCGATCGCGAGCAGCCTGCGGATGTGGGAGCGCCGCCGCGGCGACCCCGACTTCTGCCATGTGCGGATCTGCCGGGGATCGCAGCGGCTGGCCACCCGGCTGGTGCCACCGCAGACCGGCCCGGTGGACGAGCTGGAGCCGATCACCGCGCTGGCGCTGCGCCAGTTCGTCCGAGCCCACTCGATCGTCCCGGAGCTGCCGGTCGCCATCTCGGTCCGCGGCTTCGCCGCCGTCGGAATCTCCGGCGACGCCGCCGCCTCGCGCGGGCTGGCCCGCTCGATGCTGACCCAGCTGGCCACCTTCCACAGTCCTGATGACCTGCTCGTCGCCGTGGTCACCGCCGGCCGGGCGAAGGTGGACTGGGAGTGGGCGAAGTGGCTGCCTCATGTGCAGCATCCGAGCCGCGTCGACGGCGCCGGGCCGATGCGGATGATGGCCGGGTCGCTGGCCCGGATCGAGGAGCTGCTCGGCGAGCAGCTCCGGGACCGCCCTCGGTTCTCCCGCAACGCCGTGCCACCGGGCGACGGGCCGCACATCCTGATCGTCATCGACGGCGGCGAGGTCAGCGGAGCGGAGCAGATCATTCTCGAGGAGGGTGTGGTCGGGGTCACCGTGCTCGACCTCTCCGAGTCGCTAGGGACCTTGACCTCGCGCCGTGGGTTGCGGTTGGCGATCGAGCAGGGGGTGATCGGCGCCCGAGGAGCGGTCGGGGTCGAGTCCTTCGGGTCTGTCGACTCGCTCACCGTGGTCGAGGCCGAGGCGGTGGCGCGTGCTCTGTGCCCCTTCCGCCTCGGCGCGGCGGAGTCCCACGGTGCGGACGAGCCGCTGCTGGGCAACACCGGCCTGCTCGGCCTGCTCGGCCTGCTCGGCCTGCCCGAGGATCCCCATGCCTTCGACGTCGCCCAGGCCTGGCGACCGCGCCCGGTCGGGGATCGGTTGCGGGTGCCCATCGGGCTCGGTGAGCTCGGCCAGCCCGTGGAGCTGGACATCAAGGAGGCCGCCCAGGGCGGCATGGGCCCGCACGGGCTCTGCGTGGGGGCCACCGGGTCGGGGAACACGACCCTTCGGTTAAGACACACCTATCGGGTGATCCGTCTCCACGCGGGCTGAGCCTGCGGTGAGGTTATTAGTCGGCTCGGCCCAAGGGTGGCGAGCAAGACACGCCCCCGTGGACCCCCGGGCTTGGGGCCGGATTTACCGCGAGATGAACGGGGGTAACTGGCTGCAACCTGAACTGGTCGGCTTTCCCGGAGCGGCCGCCGACGGTTAAGGCACAACCTGGTGTCCCGAGGGGACGCCTCTGAGACCGAGAAGGAGAGATGACATGGGAACCGAGCATCCTGGCGGCGTCCGTCTTGGTGGTTGTGGGCATGTTCCTCGAGTGGAGACTCAGCCAGTGGCGACTGGAGGTGCGAGCGAGACGACAAGCGGCAGCGCATTTTTCTCTTTCTCGACAATTGATCGAACTACGGGCCGCGAGGCAAAAAATTACTCTGATGTGACGCGGCTGGGATACTCAGCAAGCGGGTTCCAGCGCCAAGCCGGATAAGAGACCGACCAAAACCGTGTGAAATCACTGTTCGAACGCCTGGCGAGAATGGCACGACAAAACAGCAATTCCGAGCGAGCTCGGCTGCGAGGCACCAGCTTGTTACTCGGTTCGAGCACGGTCCATCCCACCCCATCCCCAAAGCAGTAGCCAGTTTCGCCCAGCTTTTCCCACCCTACTTCCCGGAGTGTCCATTGACGGGTTGGGCTGTGTGGTGTCACGCCGTTGAGACTGTGGGGAGCCAGGGGTTGCCGGTGAGGGCGTGGTGGATGGCGTCGATGGGGCGGATGCCGTGGTTGCGGACGCTGATGAGGTAGGAGCGGGCGCGGCAGTAGTGGGCGAGGGTGGTGAGGGTGTGCCAGT
>Ga0213882_10000018_pt1 | contig 117304 bp, 91 predicted proteins | sample BarmaccoBMER_R09_FD_160106 | JGI IMG/M metagenome (GOLD analysis project Ga0213882, IMG submission 160106) | Barbacenia macrantha exposed rock microbial communities from rupestrian grasslands, the National Park of Serra do Cipo, Brazil - ER_R09 ...
GCGTCGGTCTTGAGTCGTTGCTTCGTCGTGAGGGTTATGACGGGTCGGTCTCGGCGCGGGCGCAGATCGTGTTGTGGCGAGCGGAGGGGCACTCGGCTCCGAAGATAGCGCGGACGGCGGGTACGACGAAACCGACGGTGTATAAGTGGATCGCTCGGTATGAGCAGCAGGGCATCGACGGGTTGAGTGATCGGGTGTCGACCGACCCTGGTTTCGAGGAGAAGGTGGTCGATGTGGTCGGGCTCTGTCTGGACCCTCCGATGGACGCTGTGGTGCTGTCGATCGACGAGAAAACTCAGGTCCAGGCGTTGGATCGGACCCAGCCGCTGTTGCCGATGACGTTTTCGAAGACGGAGAAGAGGTGATGCGCCAGCTGGTGAACGGGCTGCGGTTTCTGCGGAACTGGCGGGATGACTGACGGTGCCGTCGGTGAGCGCTCTCTCGCAGGCCCGCACGCGGCTGGGTGAGGCCACGATGAAGCTGTTGTTCGAGCGGGTCGCGGTGCCAATGGCTCGAGCCGGTACCCGCGGGGCGTGGTTTCGGGGCCTGCGGGTGATGGCCATCGACGGCCTGGTCCTCGACGTGCCCGACACCCGAACAGGGCCGCCCAGCACCATCTGCCCGGTGCGGGTCTACGCCTGGTGGAGGTCCGGTACGGCTTCCCGGATGTCTGGTACCGGTTGCCCCGACCCGGTGGCGGCGACCGGTTCGGGTTCTTCCCGTTGGAGTTCGGGTGGGAGCGGTTGTCCTTGCTGTCTGGGCACCGGGGCGTGTGTCCTCAGCGGTGGGTGGCCGGTGCTCTACCAGGGGGCGCTCGATGTCCGGCTGCCTCAGCTCGGCCGCGGTGAGTGGGGTCTGGGAGCGTTGTGTTTCCCACCGTACGGTGGCGCGGTCACGCGCGTGTTTGTGGTGTGCGGTCACGGCGGCTCCTGGTGTACTCCATCGGGTCTTTCGCCTCGCGCGAGGTCGTGCGCCGCGTCCGCTGGCGCGGTGCCGGGGTGTGGGTGAGTGTGTGTTCGGGCACGGGAGGGGTTCGGTGAGTATCCGGTCGTTGGCGGCGCTCGCTGTAGCTCGTGACAAGGCTGCTCCTGGAAGGGTGGCCGGTGGTGGCGGCGCGGAGGCGGCGGTGGTGCAACCCGAGGGAGCCGCCAGGGGCCGGCCCGCCGGCACGCCACCTGAGCAGGGCGGGCTACCGCAACAGTTCGTCGATGTGCTCGTCAGTGCGGTCCCGACCGAGCCGCTAGCGGCGTACACCGCGTTGGTCGGTGTCACCGCGGGAGCGCTGAGCGCGCCCGATGCCCGCGCCTACCTGCCGTTCAGATGGGGGGCCTATGGCCTCTTCCTGGTGGTCGTTCTTGCGGCTGTCTGGCTCGCCTATGACCGCGCCTCGCGAGGGCCCGCGGGAGTCACCTCCCCGGATGACCGCAGAAGGTTCCCGACCGCGGAAGCGCTGGCCGCCCTCGTCGCGGGCGCCGCCTGGGGGCTGGCGATGCCCGGCAGTCCGCTGAACGCACAGCTCACCGGCACCGTACGCACGCTTGCCACCGCCGCCATCATCATCGGCGCGGCCGCGGTGCTCACCCTGCTGCAAGCACCACAACTCAAGACAGGAAGCAAGACCCCCGGCGAGGCGGACAACCCGGGCGGCGCGGTAGCCGACGAACCCACGACACCCCACTGACACGTCGACTCGGACCGCGCGCCCATGAAACGTAGCGCTCACCGTGTGAACTCGAACACCGACGGTTCAGGCTGTGGCGGTGATGATGGCCTGGGTGAGCACGTCGAGCCCTTCGGCGAGCAGGTCTGGAGGGATGACCAGCGGTGGCAGCAGCCGGATGACGTTGGCGTCGGTGCCGCAGGTCAGCACCACGACCCCGGCGTGGTGGCACGCGTGGACGACCTGGGCGGTGAGGCCCGGGTCTGGCGCCGCGGTAGCGGGGTCGATGAGCTCGAGGGCCAGCATGGCGCCGCGGCCCCTGACCTGGCCCACGGCCGGACAGCGCGCGGCGAGTGCGGTCAGCGTGGGCCAGGCTGTCGCCTCGATGCGGCGTGCCGCGCCGAGGAGATCGTGCTCGCGCATGGTCGCGATGCCGGCCAGCGCGGCGGCGCAGGCGACGGGGTTACCGCCGTAGGTGCCCCCCAGCCCGCCGGCGTGCACGGCGTCCATCAGGTGCGCGCGGCCGGTGAGGCCGGCCAGCGGAAGACCACCGGCGATGCCCTTCGCGGTGGTCACCAGGTCGGGGACGACCTTCTCGTGGTCGCAGGCGAACCAGTCACCGGTGCGGCAGAACCCGGTCTGGATCTCGTCGGCGACCAGCAGCACGCCGCGCTCGGCGCACCACCGGGCGATCGCGGGCAGGAAACCAGGAGCCGGAACGATGAACCCCCCTTCGCCCTGGATCGGCTCGATCACCACACAGGCGAGGTTGCCGGCACCGACCTGCGCCTCGATGACAGACAGGGCACGGGCGGCCGCCTGTTCTCCGCTCATTCCGGCCGGGTCCCGGAACGGGTAAGAAAACGGGACGCGGTAGACCTCAGGCGCGAACGGTCCGAAGCGGTGTTTGTAGGGCATCACCTTGGCGGTCAGCGCCATCGTGAGGTTCGTCCGGCCGTGGTAGGCGTGGTCGAAGACGACCACTGCGGCCCGGCCGGTGACGTGCCGGGCCACTTTGACGGCGTTCTCGACGGCCTCTGCTCCGGAGCTGAACAACGCCGAGCGCTTCTCGTGCTCGCCGGGGGTGAGCCTGGCCAGTTCCTCGCAGACCGCGAGGTAGGGCTCGTAGGGGGTGACCATGAAGCAGGTGTGGGTGAACCGCTCGACCTGTGCGCGCACGGCGGAGACGACCGCGGGCGCGGCGTTGCCCACACTGGTCACCGCGATACCGGAGCCCAGATCGATCAGCGAGTTGCCGTCGACGTCGAGGAGCACCCCACCGCCGGCCGCCGCGATGAACACCGGCAGCGCCACGTGCACCCCCGCGCTGACCGTCGCATCGCACCGGGCTGACAGCTCCCGAGACCGGGGGCCGGGCAGCTCGGTCACCAGGTGGCGCCGCTGCACGAGCCCCGCATCGGGGTGCGTCGCGGTCATCGCGGCCTCAGCTCGGTTTCTGGGAGGCGGCGCCGTGACCCAGCTCGTCGAGGGTGAGCTGGTGGGCGGGCGGATGCTCGACGGCGATCGTGCTGTGGACCTGGAGGTGGCTGTCGACGTGGAGCAGCTCTCCGGGGCTCAGTGAGCGCCATCCAGGGTCCTCATCCATGCATTCGCTGGCTACCACGACCGCCGGGGTGGCGGCGAGCGCACCGGAGCGGACCCGGATCCGGCCGGCGGCGCTGGCCTGCTCGAGGTGGCGGTGCCCGTGCCGGCCGCCGGCGCGGCGGTGCAGCACGAGCAGGTCGTGGGTGTCGGGATAGCGCAGCGCGAACAGCTCGGTGGGCGTGGTCAGGACGATGTTGATCGCATAGATCGGCACGTTGGCCGCGGCCCACCGGGCGGCGCCGGCGATGCCGGCGCCGATGTCGCCGCCGCTGGCGTCGATGTGGCGGGTGACCAGCGCGAAGAACCGCTCGGAGTCGGTGTCGCCCCGCACCAGGGACATATGGTCGCCCAGCTCAGCCTCCAGCCGCGGCAGGTCCTCGATGACGCCGTTGTGGGCGAACAGCCGGCCGCGTTGCTCGAAGGGGTGGGTGTTCTGCGGGCTCAGGCCGCCGGTGGAGGCGTAGCGGATGTGGGCGATGAACGTGGTGGAGACGCGTTCCTTGGCCTCCTGGGCGAACTCGCGGTCCTGGTAGGCGGCGATCGGCTGCTTGTTCACCCGGGGCGAGCCGTCGGCCTCGAAGGTACCCAGCCCGGTCCCGTCGGGTTCGCGGCGGCTCTGCACGGCGAGGCTGTCCGGCGCCTCCAGCAGCCAGAACGTGGCCCGGACGCGCTCGGACCCACCGGACAGACCGAACAGTCGACACACCGTCACCGACCTCCCTAGCGTGGGGGCTTGAGCGTGGGGCTCTAGCGTTGCGAGCATGCCACTGTCGCATCCGGCTTACCAGCGCCGTACCGGCCACCGCGAGGTGTCGGTCAACCCCGTGTTCACCCGTGAACCGGTGCGGATCCCGCGTAACCAGCTACCGCCGACGGAGCTTGACCCGGACACCGCCTACCAGGTGGTCCACGACGAGCTGATGCTCGACGGCAATGCCCGGCTGAACCTGGCGACCTTCGTCACCACCTGGATGGAGCCTCAAGCCACTCGGTTGATGACGGAGTGCTTCGACAAGAACATGATTGACAAGGATGAGTACCCGCGAACCGCAGACCTGGAGCTGCGGTGTGTGCGGATGCTCGCCGAGCTGTGGTACGCCCCGCCCGCACCGGATGCCACCGGCTGCTCGACCACCGGCTCCAGCGAGGCCTGCATGCTGGCCGGGCTGGCGCTCAAACGCCGCTGGCGACACGCCCGCGCGGCCGCCGGCAAACCCCTCGACCGACCGAACATCGTCATGGGCGCCAACGTGCAGGTCTGCTGGGAGAAGTTCGCCAACTACTGGGACGTCGAGGCCCGCCTGGTGCCGATGGAGGGCGAGCGCTTCCACCTGTGCGCCGAGCAGGCACTGGCGCACTGCGATGAGAACACCATCGGCGTCGTCGCGGTCCTGGGCTCGACCTTCGACGGCAGCTACGAGCCGGTCGCCGAGATCTGCGCCGCCCTGGACGACCTGCAGGCCCGGACCGGGTGCGACATTCCGGTGCACGTCGACGGCGCGTCCGGCGCGATGATCGCCCCGTTCTGTGACCCCGAGCTGGTGTGGGACTTCCGGCTGCCCCGGGTCGCCTCGATCAACACCTCCGGCCACAAGTACGGCCTGGTCTACCCCGGCGTCGGCTGGGTGCTGTGGCGTGAGGCCGCCGCGCTTCCCGAGGACCTGGTGTTCCGCGTCAACTACCTGGGCGGGAACATGCCCACCTTCGCGTTGAACTTCTCCCGCCCGGGATCGCAGGTCATCGCCCAGTACTACAACTTCCTCCGGCTGGGCTTCGAGGGCTACCAGCGCGTCCAGCACACCTGCCGAGAAGTGGCCACCACGCTGGCGGACAGGATCGGCGAACTCGGGCCGTTCCGGCTGCTCACCCGAGGCGACGAGCTCCCCGTGTTCGCCTTCACCCTGCACGAGCAGATCAGCGGCTACTCCGTCTTCGACGTCTCCGCCGCGCTGCGCGAGCACGGCTGGCTGGTCCCCGCCTACACCTTCCCCGAACACCGCACCGACCTGGCGGTGCTGCGCATCGTGGTCCGCAACGGGTTCACCCACGACCTCGCCGACCTCCTGCTGGCCGACCTGCGCAGCGAGCTACCCCGGATGGACCGCCAACCCCACCCCCAACGAGGCACCGAGTCCGCCTCCTTCTCCCACGGCGCCAACTCGCATCACCACCATCCCGCAGGGCACCACAGCCTCCCGCCACACTGATCGACCCGTCGTGGCAGCCCTTTCCGGCTTATCCCGTCTCATACCCGTCTCCCACGTGTGTCGAGGGCCGGGTGCGGCCCACTGATCGTGTAAGGTCCACTCATGTCGGTAAAGATGGTGCGCTGGATGTCTCGTTGGCCGTTGCCCTTGGCGTTGTGCGGAACCCTCATCTCACTACTTTTCGCGACGGCCGTGGACGCCTCGGCGAGCGTACCGACCACCTACTGCGGTGGACGCTCCTACACGTATATCGTCAAGAACTACGCCCGCGGGGCGGTTGCTCTGCCGCTGCGCTGCGGTACTTCGACATGGGGCTTCACGCATATCACGACCCGCTGGAACGAAACGTTCGACGCGAACATCGCCCTGACGATCTCTCGCGGTGAGGAGGTCACCGATCGACAGGATGATGGCGGTTCGGCGATCTACGCGCTGTTCAACGACAACTGTAGGGAGTTGTTCCGCGTCATCTATAACGGCGGTGCCTACCGAGGCAACGATGTGCGTCCCCAGGGCATTATTACCGCATACGATAAGTCGATCACCCCCGTTTCGTACGCGACGCCGGACAGCGCCGCAAGTAACGTGACCGCCGCGTCGTCTTCTTACCGGACCAACTGCGCAGTCATCCAGAATATCTGAAGAGATCTGATGCCGCTCTCACTGCCGCTACCACCCGAAGATCTGGCGCGCAAGCTCAGCCGCCCCCTCGCTCCGCGCCGCGACGGGCTTGAGCTGTCCGTAGCCGATCCCACGCTCGTGGAGACCGGGGATGACCCGAAGCTGCGACTGCGGGTCACCGTCACCACAGCCCGCTGCGAGACGCCTGAGCATTGGCAGGTGACGATTCCGCTCGACCCCGTGGACCTCGACCCAGCCGTCAACGCGACAGCGTTCGCCACGACTCTTCGGGCGAACCTGGAGGAGTGGTGGGACATGAAGGATCGTGAGTCACGCATCGCCGCGTGGGGCCGCCGGCTCGGCCCGGAGCCCCCGAACGTGTATTGAACTAAGCCGCCCCACACCGAGACCATCCCCCACTACGGCGAGCACCACTGGCCCGCGAAACCATCTCCGAATCAGCCGTCAACAGCGTCCACTGACGCCGCGCATCGTCACTCAGCGGGTGGTCGAAAGGTAGTGGCCAGCGGTGCGGTCCGTCGGGCTGGTCGTACCAGACGTGCTGGCCCTGTGGTGTGGCGGTGAGGCCGAAGCGCTCGTAGGACGGTCGGCCCTCGTTGTTCCAGAAGGTCACGACCTCCTCGACGCGGTCCCATAGCCGTTGGGAGCCGTACTGGCGTACAGGGTATCCGCGCGCGGTTGCCGTGGTAGCGACTTCTCAAGGGATGGGCACTGTTGGCATTGAAGAATCCGCCCCCGTCGCCGGCACGGTGGTCAACGCCGAGGGTGCACCAAGGTTGACCGCGTAGCTGGCGATCGCCCGAGACTGGTCATCCTCGATGACGGTCAGTAACTGGCGGGGGGACCACCCGACGGTGCGCGCACCTACAGGTCCAGTTGGGTGGGGTTGGCTTGCCAGATCTGGTTGGCCGTCTACGAACGCGACCTCATGCACGGACGCGCCGGCGCCTGCGGCTGACGCACCGGTCGCCCACCCCGACTGACCCCAGACCAGGTACGCCAAGTCCGGACCCTTCGCGCGGGCGGTGAGCCAATCTTCTCCCTCGTCGCCGGCTACGGCGTTTCCCGGGCCACCGTCTACCGCGCCCCTTGACCCACCCCGCCGAGGAAGCCGCCGAAGCGCGGGGATGACACGGCGGTGGGGGTCCCGCGACGCTGGAGGAGGTACCCGTAGATCCCGAGCGACAGTGCGCCTTGCAGACGCCGTTTAGCGCCCAAGATCCCTCGCCATCCAGCGAGCAAGGTCACACCCATGGGGATGACTGATATGGCTCGCGGAGCAACAGCTTGCTGCCCGTGCCATCAGCGACACAAACGAATCGACTACGCTCAGTTACACCGTTGGTCGGACACTCCCTTCGCCGAGCGTTACGGCAGACTGCTCAGCATGATGTTCGGCTGGCCACGTCTGTGGTTGTGGATTGGGCTGTCGCTGGTTGTTGCGACGACGGCGGGGAGCGTGGCGTTCGTCTTCTACTCCGGCAATCGGGATTCGGCCGCTGCGCTGGTGTCCACGTTTGTCTCTGCGGCAACGGCTGCGGCTGGTGCTGCTGCGTGGTTGTGGAAACGAGCGCAATCCGCCGGGACTGCGCGGTTGCCGTTGGAGCGGGCGGCGGATGAGCTGGCCGAGCAGCTACGTCAGCAGTGGGAGCGCGGCGCGGCCGAGCGGGGGCTGACCTATCCGGCACCGATTCCCGTGCAGTGGAGATGGTCAGATCTGCAGTTGACCGGCCGGAGAGCGGAGGTTGTCGAGGGACCGTTCGCGCCGTTGCCTGGAATGACGGCGGCCACCGTGGAGAATCTGCAGTCGGGTGAGTTGAGGGATCTTCTGGGCGTGTATGGGGGCATCGGTTCTGGGCGGCTGGTTATCGTTGGGGAGCCGGGCGCGGGTAAAAGTAGCGCTGGGATTCGGCTGCTGCGTGATGCGCTGGCTCATCGCGCCACCTGTTCGGCGGAGGATCGGGCACGGGTGCCGGTGCCGGTGCTGGTCACCCCGCGTGGCTGGGACCCGAGCGCTGAACCCTTCGCTGATTGGCTGGTCGACCGACTGGCGCGGGACTACGCGCTGCTGCGGGCTCCGGAGTACGGCAGGGATGCTGCAGCCTGCCTCATCGAAGGCGATCACCTGGCGGTGATCCTCGATGGGTTGGATGAGATGCCTGAGGCGCTGCGCTCGGTGGCACTGCGTGCGCTGGATGAGCAGACCACGTTCCGGCTGGTCGTGCTCGCACGCAGCAGGGAGCTGGTGACCGCGGTCAGCGGCGGCGCTCACCTGCGGGGCGCAGCGGCGCTAGAACTGCTGCCAATCGACCCTAATCAGGTGGCGGAGTACCTGGCCAGTTGTCAGATCGACCCACTGCCTGCTCCATGGCAGCACGTGATTGATCGTCTGCGGGAGCACCCTGATGATGTTGTGACCCAAGTGCTGGATACTCCGCTGATGTTGACCCTGGTCCGGGACACCTATGGTCCTGGAGAGAGGGTTGATGAGCTCCTCGACGACAGCCGCTTCGCTACCCGAGAGGTTGTCGAGGATCACCTTCTGGACCGGGTGCTGCCCGCCGCGTACACCCGCCCACTAGGGCGACCGGACCCGCCGTACACCACTGATCAGGCACAACGATGGTTAGCGCAACTGGCCCGCCGAATGAATGGGGAAGGGACCCGCGATCTGGCGTGGTGGCAAATCCCGCGCTGGACGCCGGCGTGGCCTCGTGCTGTTGTCACGGTAGTCGTCGCGAGTCTTGCCTCGGCATGCCTCATCGGGTCCTTGGCTGGACTCGCAGCCCACATGCAGCTTCACGCTGCGCAGGAGGCCGGGCGCTTGACCACAGTCGCGGCCCTTTTCGGCGACACACTCGGGTATGTGTTCATAATTGGATCCGGGCTGCTCCTCAGGTACCCACTCGGTGAAAGATCTTCTCAACAGCGAGATCAGCCGCAGTGGAGCAGAGCTGATATCCATATGCTTCTCCTCCTTCAGCTGGGAGTCGGGGCCGGACACGGGCTTGAGCACGCGCTCCTGATCGGGCTCGAGCCCGGGCTCGCGGCCGGCCTGGTGGCTAGTTTTGTGGTCGGGCTTGGGTTTGTCCTGGGCGGCGGACCGCCTCAACAACTGGGTAGGCTGCGATGGAGCAGAGCTGATACTCGCACGAATCTCCTCACCGGATTCGTGGTCGGGCTCGTGTCCGGGCCCCTGGTTGGATTGGTGGTCGGGCTCGTGTCCGGGCTCGTGTCCGGGCTCGTGTCCGGATTCATAGTCGGAATCGGATACATGCTTGTAATCCTTGCCGGCGGGCGACCACCCCAGCAGAGCAGTCTGTCCCGAGGGAGCAGAACTGATACCCTCGCAATTCTCCTCAGCGGGCTAGTCATCGGAACCGTGAGCGCCCCTGGATACGGAGTCATTTACGTTCTTATAGTCATACTCAGCGGACGACCACCTCTGCGGCGGAATCAGCTGCGGTGGAGCAGAACTGATACCCCCACAACTCTCCTCACGGGGCTCACGGTCGGGCTCGCTTACGGGCTTGTGTCCGGGCTTGTGTCCGGGCCCGTGGCCGGGTTCCGGCTTACCCGTGGGCTCGTCATCGGGGTCGTGTATGGGCTCGTGTTTGGGTTGACCGCCGGGCTCAGCCTCGGGCTGAGACAGCCACCAACGGAAGCCACTAGCCCGTTCGATCCCCGGTCCTTGTGGCGCCAGGAGCGTCAGCTCGGGCTCGGGCTCGTGTCTGGGCTCGTGTTCGGGCTGACAGGCGGGTTCGTGGACGGGCTCCTGTTTGGGTTTCCGGTTGGGCTCATGTATGGGCTCACCGAGGGGCTCGTGTTCGGGCTCGGTTCAGGGTTGGTCTCCTCCGCGACCTGGGCGGCTGCGCTAGCCAGCGCACAGCTTTGGCGTCGGGGCGAGACTCCGGTACGCCTGCTGCGGTTTCTTGACGACGCCCGTGAGCGTCAGGTTCTGCGAACAGTCGGCCCGGCGTATCAGTTCCGGCACGCTCGGCTCCAAGACCGGCTTTGCCGAGGTGTGTGAAACGGGACCACTGAATTGACGGCTCACCAGCTCAGGCAGGGTGGGGTGATGCGTTGTTGCCTTGATCACGTGTCAGCGCTGAGATCTGGTTTCGCGCATCGCGACCTCGTGTCGCGCAACTCGGGGGTTATTTGTTAATCGACCCCGAGCGTTCGGGTGTGCGATCAGGCGTTAGCTCGAGCGCTGGCCACGCGGTAACGCAGAAACAGATCGTCTCCGGAGCGCAGGGACCAGACCAGCTCGAGCTCGACGATCTCGGCGAGGGGTAGTCCAGAGACGATCGTTAGGGCATCGGGTCCGCCGGCCAGCTTGCTAGCGACCGTAAGGAACAGCTCGTCGATCAATCCCTCCCGGAACAGCGTGGAGTTCAGCGTGGGGCCACCCTCGCATACCACGGAGCGCACTCCGTAGTCGCTGCGGAGGGTCCCAAGGACGCTGGCCAGCTCGAACAGGTCACTCGCGCAACGCAGGTATTCGACCTGGGCGCGGGCCCCATCGAGCCTGCCCCGCGCGCCAGTCGCGATGACCACATGCGAGTGGTTGTCTTGAAGCAGCGGAATGTCGGCGGCGACGTTCAGGCGCCCACTGACGATACAGGCCACGGGATCGGGTTTAAGTCCGCGCCGTCGGCGCGACTCGCGCAGCGCCGGGTCACGCACGAGCCGCTGGGAGCGCTCGATCGACGCTGTGCGCGCACCCATGAGGACGGCGTCGGCGGTGGCGCGCAGTTGGTGAAAAAGCTGACGGTCGGCCTCGTCGCCGATAGGCCCGGCTCGGCCGGCAACCGCCGCACGGCCGTCTGCGGTGGCCACCATGTTGAGGACGACGTACGGGCGTTGCGCAGGAGCGAGCGCGCCGAGGTCAACGTTGGCGAGAAGCTGCTCGGCGGTCAGTGCAGTGCCCGGGTTAAGCGTGGTGAACAGCATCTCGGTCATGCGCATTTATATAACGGAGGCGCCGCCGCGTAGTCACCAGGGGGGTCAGTACTGGCAAGCTTCGGTGATCGAGTGACCCGTATTCCTTCTTTGAGATGTGTCACCGTGAGTGGTCGCCGGGAGCGTACTTCTTCCAGCTAAGAGAGTGAGCCGGTCGGCGCGGTTCTCGGTCGGATGGCGCCGACCGGGTGGCCCGGCATCCCGGGAACTGCGGATTCTCGGGGAGCACTGCGGACCAGTCGAGTCCTGGCGTGGTGCCGGACCACGCCGCGAGCCCGACCGCGCACGGGCGTACCCCTGGCCGGCGGTGGTGATTCCGGTGGTCGGCGTAGGGGCCGGTGTCGCGGGTCATGGCTGGTAGCGGTAGCCCAGGCCGACTTCGGTGAGCAGGTGGCGGGGGTGGGCCGGGTCGGGTTCGAGCTTGCGGCGCAGCTGGGCGATGTGGAAGCGCAGGTGGTCGGTCTCGGTGCGGTAGCGGGGCCCCCAGACCTCGGTGAGCAGCCGCTGGGATTCGACCAGCGCACCGGGGTGGCGGGCCAGCACGGTGAGGATCTTCCATTCGGTGGGTGTCAGATGCGCCGCCGGCTCGCCGCTGGTGCCGGCTGGAGTCGGGGTGCGGCGGGTGACGAGGTGGGCGGACAGGTCGACGGTGTGGTCCCCGAAGGTGATCCGCGCAGGGGCGTCAGCGGTGTGGTGGCGCAGCGCGGCTCGGATGCGGGCCAGCAGCTCGTCCATGTTGAACGGTTTGGTGACGTAGTCGTCCGCGCCCGCGTCCAGGGCCTCGACCTTGTCGGCGGCCTCGGCCCGGCCGGAGAGCACGATGATCGGCACCCGGGTCCAGCCGCGCAGGCCGGTGATCACCTCGATGCCGCTGATGCCGGGCAGGCCCAGGTCGAGCACGACCACATCGGGGGGGCGGCGGGCCACCGCGGCCAGCGCGGCCGCGCCGTCCAGGGCGGTCTCGACCTCATAGGCCCGGGCCCGCAGGTTGATCCGTAGCGCGCGCAGCAGCTGGGACTCGTCGTCGACGACGAGGATCCGGTTCATGCCGAGATCTCCTTACTGGCGCCGTCCAGCGGCCCGTGGCCGGGGGAGGGTGTATGGGCGGGCAGGGTGATGACCATGGTCAGTCCACCGCCGGGGGTGTCTTCCGGGTTCAGTGCGCCGCTCATGGCCTCGACCAGTCCGCGCGAGAGCGCCAGTCCGAGCCCGAGGCCGGTGGTGTTGTCGCGGTCGCCGAGGCGCTGGAACGGCGCGAAGACGCGGTCCCAGTCGGTTTCGGGGATGCCCGGCCCCCTGTCGATCACCCGCAGCTCGACCCGGTCGGCGAGGATGCTGGCGGTCAGCACCGGGGGGTAGCGGGGCGGGCTGTAGCGCAGGGCGTTGGCGACCAGGTTGGCGACCACCCGTTCCAGCAGCACGGGGTCGGCCAGCACGGGGGGCAGCGCCGGCGCCGGGTGCCAGCGCACGGCACGGGCCCCGGGGCGCAGACCGTCCAGGGCGATCGGGATGATCTCGTCGAGCACGACCGGCTGCAGGTGCAGCGACAGAGCACCGGTCTGCAGGCGGCTCATGTCGAGGAGGTTCTCGACCAGCCGGGTCAGCCGGTCCAGGGACTCCTCCGCGGTGGCCAACAACTCGGCGGTGTCCTGCGCGCTCCAGGTGACATCAGGGCTGCGGAGGCTGCTCACCGCGGCCTTGGCCGCGGCCAGCGGAGTGCGCAGGTCGTGGCTGACCGCGGCGAGCAGCGCGGTGCGCATCCGGTCGGCCTCCATCGCGGGTTTGGCCTGGGCGGCCTCCCGGGCGAGCCGGTCGCGGTCCAGCGCGGCCGCGACGTGCGCACCGAACGCGGTGAGCACCCGCTGGTCAGCGGCGGGCAGCACCCGGCCGCGCAGCGCGAGCACCGCATCGCCTCCGACGGCGACCGTCACGTCGGCCTCGGCCGGGCAGCGCGACGGTGGCGCTCCGGCGACACCGAGGACGACCCACCGCCCCGGGTCACCGGAGGCCGTGCTGTCGGGGGTGGTGCGCTCGGAGTCCGGGTCGACCGGGCCGAGCAGGGTGGCCGAGGCCATGGCGAAGGTCTCCCGGGAGCGTTCCAGCAGCGCGGGGATCGCCTGCTGGCCGCGCAGCACGCTGCCGGCCAGCACCGACAGGGTCAGGGCCTCCGCCGAGGCGCGGGCGGCCCGCTGGGTGTGCCGGACCGCGATGTCGACGACCGAGGCGACGGTCAGCGCCACCACGACGAACACCACCAGCGCGATGACGTTGTTGGGCTCGGCGATGGTCAGCGTGTGGATCGGCGGGATGAAGTAGAAGTTGAGCAGCAGCGAGCTGGACACTGCGGCGAGCAGCGCCGGGGTCAGTCCGCCGATGCGGGCGATGCCCACGACCACCAGCAGGAACAGCAGGACCTGGCTGGTCAGGTTCAGCTCGCCGCGCAGCTGGGTGAGGACCGCGGTGACCGCTGGGGGCACGATCCAGGCCGCGGCCAGGGCGGCGAGCGCTCGCCGGGGGGGCAGGTAGGTGCGTGCCGAGGGCAGCGGTTGGCCTTGGCTGGCGTAGGGGTGGGTGACCAGGTGCACGTCGATGTCCCCGGAGGCCGCGGTCACCCGGTCCCCGATGCCGTGCCCGCCCAGCAGCCTCGACGCCCTGCCGCGGCGGCTGGTGCCCAACACCAGCTGGGTGGCGTTCTCCGCACGGGCGAAGTCCAGCAGCGCGGTCGGGATGTCATCGCCGACCACGCAGTGGTAGCTGCCGCCCAGGGACTCCACCAGCCGGCGCTGGGTCGCCAGCTCCGCTGGGTCAGCGCCGGTCAGGCCGTCGCTGCGGGCCACGTGCACGGCCAGCAGGTCCCCGCCGGACCCGCCCGCGTGGGCGGCGATACGGGCGGCGCGGCGGATGAGTGTCTCGCCCTCCGGACCGCCGGTGAGCGCGACCGCGACCCGTTCCCGGGTCTCCCACACGCCGCCGACACCGTGGTCGGCCCGGTAGCGCCGCAGCCCCTCGTCGACCCGGTCGGCCAGCCAGAGCAGCGCCAGCTCGCGCAGCGCGGTCAGGTTGCCGATGCGGAAGTAGTTCGCCAGCGCTGCGTCGATCTTCTCCGGGGCGTAGACGTTGCCGTGCGCCAGCCGCCGCCGCAGCGCCTCGGCGGTCATGTCGACCAGCTCGATCTGGTCGGCCCGGCGGACCACCTCATCCGGCACGGTCTCCCGCTGCGCCACCCCGGTGATCTTCGCCACGACGTCGTTGAGGGACTCCAGATGCTGGATGTTCACCGTCGTGATCACGTTGATCCCGGCGGCGAGCAGCTCCTGGACGTCCTGCCAGCGCTTGGCGTGGCGCCCGCCGGGGACGTTGGTGTGAGCCAGCTCGTCGACCAGGGCGACCTTGGGCCGGCGGGCGAGAACGGCGTCGAGGTCCATCTCGGTGAACTCGGTCCCCCGATAGCCCCGCCGGGTCCGCGCGATCAGCTCCAGGTCACCGATCAGCGCTTCGGTCTCCGGCCGGCCGTGGGGCTCGACGAAGGCGATGACCACGTCGGCGCCGCGGTCCCGGCGCCGGTGGCCTTCCACCAGCATGCGGAAGGTCTTGCCGACCCCGGGTGCGGCGCCCAGGTACACCCGCAGGGCTCCGGTCGCGCCCATCACAGCTCCCCCGTCCGCCCGCTGACTCCGCCGTCCAACCTAGGGTTGTCTAAACCTAGGACCGGCTAGCGCAGTCGGGTCAGCGCGGCGTTGAGCTCCACGACGTTGACCCGCGGCTCGCCGAGGATGCCCAGCGTCCGACCCTGGAGGTGGGCGGCCACCAGGGCGCGCACTGCGGCCGGGTCCAGGCCCCGGACCTCGGCCACCCGGGTGACCTGCTCGTCGGCGTAGGCCGGGGAGATGTCCGGGTCCAGGCCCGAGCCGCTGGCGGTGACCGCGTCCGGCGGCACGCCGGCCACCGGCACCCCGTCGAAGGCCGCCACGGCGGCCCGGTGCGCGTCGATCGACCTGATCAGGTCCGGGTTGGAGGGACCCAGGTTGGAGGCGCCGGAGAACAGCGGGTCATACCCCGGGTCGTTCTTGTCGTTCGGGTCCGAGGCCGCCGACGGGCGGGGCTGGAACCACTGCGGCAACGGGTTGCCCTCGGCGTCGACGAACGCCTGGCCCAGCAGGCTGGACCCGACCACCCGGCCGCCCGCGCTCAGCAGCGACCCGTTGGCCTGGGCGGGGAAGGCGAGCTGACCGATCCCCAGCACCACCAGCGGGTACAGGATGCCGAGCAGCACGGTCAGGACCAGCAGCGCGCGCAGCGCGGCCAGGTGCCGGCGCACCGGACCCGGCAGACGGGTCGTGATAGGGGTCATGACGGTCACCGCAATCCGGGGATGAACTGAATGATCAGGTCGATGAGCTTGATCCCGACGAACGGCAGCATCAGCCCACCGAAACCGTAGATCCACAGGTTGCGGCGCAGCAGCGCCGAGGCCGAGGACGGGGTGTAGCGCACCCCGCGCAGGGCGAGCGGGATCAGCGCCACGATGATCAGCGCGTTGAAGACGATCGCGGAGGTGATCGCCGAGGTCGGTGAGTGCAGCCGCATGACATTGAGGGTGTCCAGCCCCGGATAGACCGCGGCGAACATGGCCGGGATGATCGCGAAGTACTTCGCCACGTCGTTGGCGATGGAGAACGTGGTCAACGCCCCCCGGGTGATCAACAGCTGCTTGCCGATCTGGACGATCTCGATCAGCTTGGTCGGGTTGGAGTCCAGGTCGACCATGTTGCCGGCCTCCTTGGCGGCCGAGGTGCCGGTGTTCATGGCCACCCCGACGTCGGCCTGGGCGAGCGCCGGGGCGTCGTTGGTGCCGTCCCCGGTCATCGCGACCAGCCGGCCACCGGTCTGCTCGCGGCGGATCAGCGCCATCTTGTCCTCGGGCGTGGCCTCGGCGAGGAAGTCGTCCACCCCGGCCTCGGTGGCGATGGCCGCGGCGGTGAGCCGGTTGTCACCAGTGATCATCACCGTCCGGATGCCCATCGAGCGCAGCTCGGCGAACCGCTCCCGGATGCCGTCCTTGACCACGTCCTTGAGCTGGATCACGCCCAGCGCCCGGGCGGTGCCGTTCACCCGCTCGGCCACGACCAGGGGGGTGCCGCCGGCGGTGGAGATCGCGTCCACCATCGACCCGAGCCCCTCGGGTGGCTCACCGTCGCCGGCCCGGACCCACTCCCGGACCGCGCCGGCCGCGCCCTTGCGGACCTGGTGGCCACCGACGAGATCAACCCCGCTCATCCGGGTCTGCGCGGTGAACGCCACGAAGGTGGCTCCCACCAGCTCACCTTCCTGCCGCGCCCGCAGGCCCAGCTCACGTTTGGCCAGCACCACGATCGACCGGCCCTCGGGGGTCTCATCGGCCAGGCTGGCGAGCTGGGCCGCGTCCACCAGCCGATCGAGGGGCACGCCCGGCACCGGGAGGAACTCGGTGGCCTGCCGGTTGCCCAGGGTGATCGTGCCGGTCTTGTCCAGCAGCAGCGTGCCCACGTCCCCGGCGGCCTCCACCGCCCGGCCGGACATCGCCAGCACGTTGCGCTGCACCAGCCGGTCCATGCCGGCGATGCCGATCGCGGACAGCAACGCCCCGATCGTGGTCGGGATCAGCGCCACCAGCAGCGCCACCAGTACCACCAGCGACTGCCGGGCATGAGAGTAGATCGCCATCGGCTGCAGCGTGACCACCGCGAGCAGGAAGACGATGGTCAGTGCGGCGAGCAGGATGTTCAGCGCGATCTCGTTCGGCGTCTTGCGCCGCGAGGCTCCCTCGACCAGGGCGATCATCCGGTCGATGAACGTCTGCCCGGGCTGGGAGGTGATCCGGACCACGATGCGGTCCGACAGCACGGTGGTGCCGCCGGTCACCGCGCAGCGGTCCCCGCCGGACTCGCGGATCACCGGTGCGGACTCGCCGGTGATCGCGGACTCGTCCACGCTGGCGATCCCCTCGACCACGTCACCGTCGCCGGGGATGACCTGCCCGGCCTCGAGGAGGACATGGTCACCCACCCGCAGCGCGACCCCCGGCACCTGCTCCTCGACGCCGTACGCACCGGGCCGCCACCCGGCGAGCCGCCGGGCCATGGTCTCCCGCCTGCTCCGGCGCAGCGTCTGGGCCTGCGCCTTGCCCCGGCCCTCGGCGACCGCCTCGGCGAGGTTGGCGAACGCCACGGTCAGCCACAACCAGACCGTGATCACCCAGGCGAACACCGTCGGTGCCGCGATCGCCTCGATCGTGGTCAGCGCCGCGCCGACCTGCACGACGAACATCACCGGGTTACGCAGCTGCACCCGGGGGTCGAGCTTGCGCAGCGCGTCCGGGGCCGACCGGAGCAGCTGCGTGGGGTCCAGCAGGCCGGCCGAGACCCGGTGCCGCCCCTCGGTGGCCGGAGCGGTCCCGGGGCTCTGTGACGACTCGATGGTGGTCGACGACATCAGCTCAGCCCCTCCATCAGCTCAGCCCCTCCGCGAGCGGGCCCAGCGCCTGGGCCGGGAAGTAGGTCAGGGCCACCACGAGGATGACCACGCCGAGCAGCATGCCGATGAACAGCGGCTTGTGGGTGGGCAGCGTGCCCGCGCCGGCCGGCACCATGCGCTGGGTGGCCAGCGACCCGGCCAGCGCTAAGACCCAGACGATGGGCAGGAACCGGCCGAGCAGCATCACCACGCCGGTCACGCTGTTGTACCACACGGTGTTCACCGACAACCCGGCGAACGCGCTACCGTTGTTGTTCGCCGTGGAGGTGAAGGCGTAAAGGATCTCGGACAGGCCGTGCGCGCCGGGGTTGAGGATCGCCGCCCGCTCACCCTGGAGCGCTATCGCCAGCCCGGTGCCGATCAGCACCAGTGCCGGGGTGGTCAGGATGTACAGGGAGGCCAGCTTCATCTCCCGGGGCCGGATCTTCTTGTTCAGGTACTCCGGGGTGCGCCCGACCATCAGCCCGGCCACGAACACCGTGACGACGGCCAGCACCAGAATCCCGTACAGCCCCGACCCGGTGCCACCGGGGGCGATCTCGCCCAGCATCATGTTCAGGATCGCGATGCCGCCGCCCAGCGGGGACAGCGAGTCGTGCGCGGTGTTGACCGCCCCGGTGGAGGTCACCGTGGTCGAGGCCGCGAACAGCGAGCTGCCCGGGATGCCGAACCGGACCTCCTTGCCCTCCAACGCCCCGCCCGCGGCCAGCGCCGCCGCGCTATGGCGCCCGGACTCGAAGAAGCTGATCGCTGCGGTGGAGGCGACCCAGATGATCGCCATCACCGCGAGGATCGCGTAACCCTGGCGCCGGTCACCGACCATCCGCCCGAATGTTCGGGTCAAGGCCACCCCGATGACCAGGATCAGGAATACCTCGACCAGGTTGGTGACCGGGTTCGGGTTCTCGAACGGGTGCGCGGAGTTGGCGTTGTAGAAGCCGCCCCCGTTCGTACCCAGCTCCTTGATGGCCTCCTGGGAGGCCACCGGCCCGCCGGTGACCACCTGGTGCCGACCCGCCAGCGTGGTCACCGTGTGCGCCGAGGAGAAGTTGTCCACCACCCCGCCGGCCAGCAGCACCAGCGCGAAGACGAGGGAGATCGGCAACAGCAGCCGCAGGCACGTCCGGGTGAGGTCCACCCAGAAGTTGCCCACCCGGTCGGTCCGCGACCGGGCGAACCCGCGGATCAGCGCGATCACCACCACGATGCCCACCGCCGAGGAGGCGAAGTTCTGCACCGCAAACCCGGCCATCTGCACCAGATGGCCCATCGTGGACTCACCCGAGTACCACTGCCAGTTCGTGTTGGTCACGAACGACACCGCGGTGTTGAACGCCCCGTCCGCTTTCACCGCCGGAAGACCCAGTGACAGCAGCAGGTGCTCCTGGAGGCGTTGGAAGCCGTAGAGGAAAAGCACCGACACCGCGGAGAACGCCAAGACCCCGCGCAGATAGGTGGACCATTTCTGGTCGACGTCGGCGTCCACCCCGATCAGCCGGTAGATACCCCGCTCGATTCGCCAGTGTTTTCTGTGGGGGCTGTCCGTGGTGAAGATATGCGCCATGTAGTCACCCAGCGGCCGGTAGCACACCGCCAGGGCGAGCATCAGCAGGCCGGCCTGCAACCACCCGGCGGCCGCGGTGCTCATGTGAACCGCTCCGGCGCCACCAGGGCCACCACCAGGTAGACGACCAGCAACACCGACACCACCAACCCGGCGACATCCGTGATGCTCACCGCGCCACCCCGTTCTCGACGTCCGCGCTGTCCGTACCGACCAGGCGCTCCACCCCCCGCACCGCCAGAGCCAACACCGCGAAAACCACGATCGTCAACACGATAAAAGCTACATCCGGCATCCAAGGCTCCTCACCATCGAAAGGGCGCGGGAAATCCCTTTCTCGTGCCACGGGGCGACACCTCGTCGCGGCACCAGTACACTCCGACGGCGACCGGGCGGTGCGACTCCCTCACGATTTCCTCACGCCAAGGGAGGAAATCCTCACGACTTCCTCACGCTACCCGCGCACAACATCACGGCGCACGGTCGACCGATGACGAAAGGTGACCGAACCGGACCGCGGGGATGCTCTTCATACAGTCGTGGTCATCGTCCGACTCGCCGCCGGTGGCTGAGCGCCCGACCCGCTGGTGTGCGGCAGGGTGGGAGGTCGGTAACGGGACACGACCCGCATGGGAGGGCGTCTGATGGCGACGTTGGAGATGGGGCTGCGGCTGGCCGCCGGTCTGGGGCTGGGAGCGGTGATAGGTATGGAGCGCCAGTGGCGGGCCCGTGGCGCGGGGCTGCGCACCAACGCGCTGGTGGCCACCGGTGCCGCGCTGTTCGTGCTGCTGTCGGCCTACGGGTTCGACGCCGGTCTCCTCGGCGGCGTCCGGGTCGCCGACCCGACCCGGGTGGCCGCCCAGATCGTGTCCGGGATCGGGTTCCTCGGTGCCGGGGTGATCCTGCGCGACGGGCTCAACGTACGCGGGTTGAACACCGCGGCCACCCTGTGGTGCGCCGCCGCGGTCGGGGCGCTGGCCGGCGCCGGGATGTACCCCATCGCCGCGCTGGGCACCGCCGCAGTGATCATCGCGAACGTGGTGCTGCGACCGCTGGGACACCGCATCGACCACCAACCCAGCGGTGGCGACGAGCTCAGCATCAGCTACCGCTTCGAGGCCGTCTGCGCCGAACCGGCCGAGGCGCACATCCGCGCCCTGCTCGTCCAAGCCGTCGGTGGCAGCGAGTTCCAGCTGCGCGGCATCCGCAGCTACAACACCGACACCGACCACCAGGTCGGTGTCGTCGCCGAGCTGACCACCGAGCAGCGCAACGACAGCCAACTCGAGCAGGCCGTCAGCCGGCTCAGCCTCGAACCCGCCGTCACCGCCGTCACCTGGACCGTGTGCACCGACCCCGACAACACCCCCGACGACGCCCCCACCCCCCGCACCGCCACGAAGAACTGGCGGTTCCGCTCGCCGGTCACCCGCGACCACACGCGGTAGCGCCCACACTGGGAGCTGGGCTCCTCGCTGTATCAAGTGGGCGTGGTCGTCAAGCGGGGTTGTTCACGGTGGCGACGGCATCAACCCAGTGGAGCGTCAACAAGCTCGTCCGGGAGCGGAGCCATCGGTTCCGCCAAGACAGCTCGGCGGACACCACGGTTGTACCAGAAGCGAGGTAGCCACGTGACTATGCTGACTGAGCACGATATCGAACGGGCCCTCGTGATCGTCGCCCATCCAGACGACGCCGAGTTCTGGGCTGGCGGTACCATCGCGCGCTGGACTGACACCGGTGTTGCCGTGACGTACTGTGTGCTGACTGACGGCGAGACCGGCGGCTACGACGCGAGCATTCCCCGTGGAGATATCCCGCGCATTCGCCGTGATGAGCAACAGAAGGCTGCGGCATCGCTCGGCGTGAAAGACGTTCGGTTCTTCGGTCTCGCAGAGGGTGAGGTACAGCCTGGTGACATGCAGCTACGACGAGCACTCGTCGCCGTCATCCGAGCGGTGCGGCCGCAGCGTGTCACTTGGAGCCGTCACCAGTGTGGGAGCCAAGCCACAGGTACTGCTGGTTGACGTCGGTCGATGCCCGGATGCCCAGCCGGGTCCGGCCGGGGCGGCCGTGATGCTGCCGGCTGCGCCACGCGGTTTCGATGGTGTCGCACGGTCGACGCCGGCCGAACTGCCGGACGAGGTAGGTGCCGTCCACTCGTGGCTGGGTACTGACCGTGGCGTAGCTGTCGCTGGTGTGCACCAGGAGAGTGCCGGGTTGGTGCTCGGTCGGTTCGGTCACGGCGAGGTTGACCGGTGCCAGGTGCAGCTCGAGCCAGAACTGGAACTCGGGCTCGAGGAGATCGTGGGGGTTGAGGTCGGTCACGGCTTCGTAGGGCGTGGGCGGGTCGACTTGCGGGAGGCCGTACACCTCCAGCGGCCCACGTGGGTCCTCGGCGCGGTCGCGCAGGGGCATGAAGTACCCGGTGAGTTCGTCGAAGCTCCCGACGACCACGTCGTCCTCGGCCTTGGTCAGCACCGCCAAGGCGCCGGAGGCGGACCCGAACGGGGCAATGAGTCGCCCACCCGGTGTGAGCTGCGTGATCCACGCGGGAGGGATGTGGGAGACGGCGCAGGTGACGATGATCGCATCGAACGGTGCCCGGTCGGGTGCACCGACAGTGCCGTCACCGCTGATGAGAACCAGGTCGAGGACGAGGTCGGCACTCCCTCGACGTCTGGGTTCACAGCGCGGTGCTGGGTCAGCAGGGCCTCGTTGCGATACACCGTGTCCAGCCACCCGCCGGCGTCCTCGGCGTCCCGCGTGCGGATCAACATCCCGGCCGCGCGCCGGGGGCATAGAAGGCGGGGACGAACACGTGCCGCGGGGTGTGTTCAAAGGCCGCCACCCATGCCGGGTCACTCAAGTGCCCGGCCGCGCTCAGCTCGTCGGCGAGCCTCCTCGCGCGGGACCGCCACTGCCCCGCGACGGTGGTCATGCCCGCGCCAACAGTTCGGCGACGATCGCGTCGGTCATGGGCAGATCACAGGCTTCCGCCAGCCATCCCCACTGCCCGCTGGCGTTCGTCTCCAGGTACCACCACCGATCGTGGTCATCAACGATGAAGTCGAAAGCGCCGAACCGCAGCCCCATCACCGACAGATACCTCGCGATCGCCTCAGTGACCGATGCCGGGCACCGGGTGACCCGGCAGGAGACCGCGTCGTAGTCCGACCGCCAATCCACCCGCGCGGCCTCACTGTGAGCATGGATTGCGACCGGGAACAACACGTCACCGATCGCGGTGACCCGAACCGCGTACCGAGGCCGCCGCGACGATCCAACGCACCAGCCACCGTGTCCAGCGACCAGTCACCGACCGCGCCGACGACCAGCACCATCGCCTTGGCCCCGGCTCAGTCGTCGGGCACTGTGTAGTCGTCGGGAACCTGCCGACCGTCCAGCGTGGTCCGCGCCGGGACATTGGTCCGGTGAGACGCCGTCCGGTGGCTGACCGTGGCCGGCTCACCCACGACCGCGAACCGCAGCGCGAACGGCCGCTCCTCGCTCGGGCGGGCGTCACTGAGTGGACCCGCCAACCGAAGCAGCGGAAACCGCTGGGCCACCGGCACCAGCGGATCACTGAACATACCCGTCCTCCCTTCCCCTGCGCGGTACGCCACCAGGTCCGAGTGAACCACGCAAGTCGGACCGTCGGTCTGTTGGGGCGGTTGCGTTGCGTGAAGCTGGAGCAGGCGAGGTCCTTGATCCACCGTCTGCGCGCCCGGCCCGGCAGGTCGCCCGTGGATGGTCTTGGGGGTCGTCGTGCTGCGGACGACCGTGCTGCCGGTCGCGATGGCGACCGCAGGGCCAACTGGTAGCGACGGGGGGACCGGCTGATCGATTCTGCTGTTGCCGAGTTCGACGAGAGCGCTGCTCGGCCGCCGCAGAGCAGCGCTCTCGTCGAACTCGGCACACTGAGACACCCAAGACCAGGCCTGGGCGGGGTGACAGACGGAGGTATCCCTCGGACGGTCGTGCGGGGCGCGCACGTCACGCCGGCAGACCGGTCACCCTGGGCACAAAGCCGACCACAGTGCGTGATCGACATGGGTCATGGCACCATGTGGCCCGTGACAGGCACGCAGCCCCGCAACGGCCGGCACGCTAAACCGGAACCACCGCTCGCGGTGCCCGCTGTCCCGCTGTCACCGGAAGAGCTCCCGCAGCTCGCGGATGCGTCCCTGGGCGACCTGGTCCGGGAGGCCGCCACGCACTTCTCCACCTTGTTCCGCTCGGAGGTGGAGCTGGCCAAGGCGGAGGTGACCACCGAGCTCCGCAAGGGCGTCAAGGGCAGCATCTTCTTCATCCTCGCGCTGGCGATCGTGTTGTTCAGCCTGTTCTTCCTGTTCATCACGGTGGCCGAGGTGCTGGCCATCTGGCTGCCGCAGTGGGCCGGGTTCGGCATCGTGTTCGGACTGATGCTGGGCGCCGCGGCGGGGTGCGCACTGCTGGGCTGGCGCCGGATGCGCAGCATCCGCAAGCCGGAACGCACGATCAGCACCGTACGCGATACCGGGGCGGCGCTGACCCGCCGGAGCGCCGGGTACCGCGGCGCCGGCGAGTTCAGTGCTGGCCAACCCAGCACTGGGCCGGTCAGCACTGGGCCGGTCAGCACTGACCCGTCCAGGGAGTGAGCCGCCCGCCGGACCCCGGCTCGGTACGGGTTCCTGGACCCTGGACGCATCGCGAGATATCGGCCAACGGGATCCGGCTGCACGTGGCGGAGCTCGGGACGGGCCCGCTGGTGCTCCTGCTGCACGGCTTCCCGGAGTTCTGGTGGTCCTGGCGCCACCAGCTCCCCGCGCTCGCCGCGGCGGGGATGCGCGCCGTCGCGGTGGACCTGCGGGGCTACGGCGACTCGGACAAGCCCCCCCGGGGATACGACCCGTGGACGTTGTCCGGTGACGTGGCGGGCCTGGTCCGGGCGCTCGGGGAACGCCAGGCCGACCTGGTCGGGCACGACTGGGGCGGCATCCTCAGCTGGTGCACGGCCGCGCTGCACCCCCGGGTGGTGCGGTCGGTGGCGGTGCTGGCCGCCGCTCATCCACGAGCGATGGGCCAAGCGCTGCTGTGCGACCCGGCACAGCGCTCGGCGGCCCGGTACCTCGCCAGTGTCCAAGCCCCCTGGTTGCCCGAGCGCAGCCTCACCCACGACGGCGCAGCGCGGGTGGAGAGGATCCTGCGCACCGGGGCGGGACCGCGGTGGTGCGCGTCGAGCGAGCTCACCGCGGCGGCCCGGCGTTACCGTGAGGCCATGCTGATCCCCGGCGCGGCGCACTGCGCGCTGGAGTACTACCGGTGGGTCGGCCGCTCGCGGTTCCGCTTCGACGGGCGCCGGCTGTCCCGGGCGGTGGACCGGACGGTGCGGGTGTCGGTGCTCCAGCTGCACGGTGCCGATGACCCGTACGTGCTGGAGCGGACCGCGCGCCGCTCGGCCCGCTGGGCCGGCGACGGTCACCGCTACGAGGTGCTGCCCGGGGTCGGGCACTTCGTGCAACAAGAAGCCCCGGAGCACACCACGGCGTTGCTCACCGAGTTCCTCCGCGCCCCGTGATGATGATCAGCCGACGACGACGGGCTTGAGCTGGGGGACGGCCTTGTCGGCGTGGTAGTCCCGCGCCTCGGTCTCGTCGGTGCCGTTGCGGACTCGCATCCGGCGCAGCACGACGGTGACCACCGCGGCGACCACGAGGTTGCCGAGGAGAGCGACGAGTCCGACGTAGATCTGCATCGGTGAGCCCGCGAAGGGATGCCGGCCGAGGATCGACAGCCTGGCCAGTTCAAGCCCCGTGGCGCCGAAGTGCCCCGTGCCGGTGGCGGGGTCGGGGATGCTGTAGAGCATCGACAGTCCCCACGCCAGTCCGACGGCCCAGCCCGCAGCGAGGCCCCAGAGGTGGAACCAGCGGGTGTAGAGCGCGATCGCCACCATCGGCAGCGTCTGTAGAATGATCACGCCACCGATCTGATGCAGGGTGATGGAGTACTGCGGGTCGATCAGCACGACCAGGGCGACGGCGCCGAACTTCACCGTCAGCGAGGCGATCTTGGCCTGCCTGGTCTCCTGCTCGGGGGTGGCGTCGCGATGCAGGTACGCCTTGTAGATGTTCCGGGTCCACAGGTTCGCCACCGCGATCGACATGACCGCGGCGGGAACCAGCGCGCCGATCCCGATGGCGGCGAACGCGATCCCGGCGAACCAGGAGGTGAACTGTCCCTCGAAGAGCATCGGAATGATCGTGTTGGAGTCCGGTCGGCCGGTGGCCGCATTGACGATCGGGTGCGTGTGCGCCGCGATCGCCGCGTAGCCGAGCAACGGGAACAGCCCCAGCACCAGTGCATTTATCGGCAGCGCCGCCATGTTGCGTTTGAGGACGTTGCTGCTGCGGCAGGCCAGCGCACCGGTCACCACATTCGGGTAGACGAACAACGCGAGTGCTGAGCCCAGCGCCAGCGTGACGTACTGCAACTGGTTGTCGGTACCCAGCACAATTCCTTCGCCATGCGAGGGCAGGGCGGCGAACTTCGTGTCCGCAGCGTCGAAGATAGTACTCCACCCGAGTCTCCACGACACGGTGACCGTAGCGGTGACGATCACCAGGTAGATCACCAGTCCTTTCACGAAGGAGATCAGCGCTGGAGCCCGCAGACCGGCCCGGTAGGTATACACCGCGAGGATCACGAACGCGACGAACAGCGGGATGTGCCCGGCCAGCCCGGCCCAGTTGAGACCCATGGTGCGTAATACCGCCTCCAGCCCGGCCAGTTGCAAGGCGATATAGAACATCATCGCGACGGTTCCGGTGACCGCCGTCAGCAGCGCCAACGCGGCCGATCCGTAGCGACCTCGGACGAAGTCCGCCGGCGTCACATACCCGCGTACCCGCGACACCGACCATAACCGCACCACTGGCAGGAAAACCAGCGGGTAGACGAACGCGCCGTAGGTCAGCGAGTAGAACCCCGTTGGCCCGGTACCCCACATCAGCGCGGGCGCCGCGACGTAGGTGTACGCGGTGAAGATGTCACCACTGAGGAGGAACCAGGTGACCCCCGAGCCGAACCCGCGACCACCCAGTCCCCATTCATCCAGGTGATCGAGTGGAAAGCTCACCTTCCACCGGGCGGCGTAGAAACCGAGCCCGGTGACGGCGGCGAACAGCAGCGTGAAGATGACCAGCTCGGTCCACCGCACGGTCACCGCCGGTCACTCGTCTTGAGGTACACCACCGCCACACAGATCACGCCGAGCGGGATGAACAGGAACTGGCACCAGTAGAAGAACGGGAAACCGAACAGGCGTGGCCTGTCGCTGTTGTACAGCGGCGTGACCAGCACGAGCAGCGGCACCAGGAGCAGCAGGTTCCAGCTGCTCCAGCGCGGCGCCGGGCGTTGCGGCGAACTGGATGGCATCTTTGCGACCCCACAACGTCAGAAGAGCCCAACGAACCTTTCAAGGTCCCCCTCGGACGGCTTAGCAGGCCCCGCTCGAGGCTCACCGCTACCGCGGCGACGGTGTCCGAGGCCCTCGAACAGCGCGACCTCCAGCTGCTCGGCTACCCACAGAGGCCGCTCCCACCGGGGCACGGCGTACAGCTCCGCGATCAGCTCGGCCCGGCGCGGGTCACCGCGGGGATAGGCGAGGACGACCAGTCGCAGGCAGACTCCCGGGGCGAGCCCGAACACGACGAGCGCCAACAGCAGACTATGCCAGGACTCGATGGCTTTCAGTAGCTCGACCATCAGCTGAACCCCCAGGCCAGGTCGGCGAACCTCGGGTCGCGGCGGGCCGCCTGGAGGACCCCGGCGAACCGCGCGTCGTGGCTGGCGTCCCGGAGAACCGCGCCGAGCGCCAACCTGCCTTCCTCGGTCAGCTCGTAGTACCGCCGGGGTGGGCGCTTGTCACGGATGGTGGTCGGGTCCTCCCACCCGTCCTCGACCCAGCCCTCGTCGAGCATTCGCGTCAACATCGGGTAGAGCACGCCAGACCGGACGCCGGTCTGCTTGGACAGCTCGTAACCCCAGTGCCGTCCCGTGGGATCGCTCACGAGAGCCATCGCCACCTGGACCAGAGCGTGCGTCCGCCGCATGAGCCATATCATACATAGGTATTCTAAAATGTACAGCCCAACCTGTCCCCGCCTGGTGGGTTCTGCTCCGGTGGGCGTGGGCATCCCGTGCGCGTACCCGATGCCGATCCCCGACGAGGAGGACCGTGATGAGCGAGGCCGGCAAGATCGTGACCTGTCCCGCGGCGGCTGAGCTGCCCACGCTGGCCGATCTCGACTGGCCGGCGACGGAGAACCAGCTCGACGGCTCAGGCTTCGCCATGACCCCGCCGCTGCTCTCGCCCGAGCAGTGCGTCGAGGTGGTCGACATGTTCGACGACGACTCCCGGTTCCGCAGCACCATCACCATGGCGCGGTATGCGTTCGGTGAGGGCAGCTACCGCTATTTCGCCGATCCGCTGCCCCCGCTGGTGCAGACCCTGCGGGAGAGCCTCTACCCGCCGTTGGCGGCGATCGCCAACCGCTGGGCCGGCCGGCTCGGCGAGCGCCGGTTTCCCGAGACCCTCGACGCTCTGCTCGACGAATGCACCCGGCTGGGCCAGCACAAGCCCACACCGCTGGTTCTGCGCTACGGCCCGGGCGGCTACAACTGCCTGCACCAGGACATCTACGGCGATCTCACGTTTCCGCTGCAGTTCCTCGTCATGCTCAGTCGCCCCGATGAGGACTTCACCGGCGGGGAGAGCGTGTTCGTTGAGCAGCGGCCGCGTCGGCAGTCCCGGCCGATGGTGGCCCGTCCCGGCCAGGGCCAGGCGGTGATCTTCCCCGTCCGGCACCGGCCCAGGCAGGGCACCCGGGGCTACCACCGGGTGCAGGTGCGCCATGGCGTCAGCGCGGTGCACACCGGCGACCGCAGCGTACTGGGCATCATCTTCCACAACGCCCGTTGACTGACGATGGCCCTGCCAGTGGCCCATCGAGGCAGCAGAGTCCGACCCCCCAGTCCCGAGACCCACGAGTGCCCGCTGAATGCGCCGACGGTCCGGAGGTGAGCGTCTGACGCTAACGTGGGGTCACGAGCGCTCGTGGGAAGGGAGCGATGTATGGACGCCGCGGTCAGCGCGGTGAATGACCTGGCTAGCGCTGCCACGGATGACGCGGACAATGTGCAGGCGCACGTGGCGCTGGTGGCGCAGCTGCGCGAGCGGCTCGCGAGAGCCCGGCTGGGCGGACCGCCGAGAGCCCGGCAACGCCATGTCGAGCGCGGCAAGCTGTTGCCGCGCGACCGGGTCGACTCGCTGGTGGACCCGTCGAGCCCGTTCCTGGAGCTGTCCCCGCTCGCGGCCACCGGTATGTACGGCGACGAGGCGCCGGCCGCCGGGATCATCACCGGGATCGGGCGGGTGGCCGGGCGGGAGTGCGTGATCGTCGCGAACGACGCCACCGTCAAGGGCGGCACCTACTACCCGATGACCGTCAAGAAGCATCTGCGCGCCCAGGAGGTGGCGCTGGACAACCACCTGCCGTGTCTCTACCTCGTCGACTCCGGCGGGGCCTACCTACCCGAGCAGGATCAGGTGTTCCCCGACCGGGAGCACTTCGGCCGGATCTTCTACAACCAGGCGACGATGTCCGCCCGCGGCATCCCGCAGGTTGCGGCGGTGCTGGGCTCCTGCACCGCAGGCGGTGCCTACCTACCGGCGATGAGCGACGAGGCGGTGATCGTCCGCAACCAGGGCACGATCTTCCTCGGTGGCCCGCCGCTGGTACAGGCCGCCACCGGTGAGGTGGTGAGCGCCGAGGAGCTCGGCGGCGCCGTCCTGCACTCCCGCGTCTCCGGAGTCACCGATCACCTCGCCGACGACGACGCCCACGCGCTGCGGATCGTCCGCGCCATCGTGGGCACCCTCGGGCCCCGCCCGCCCCGGCCGTGGGAGGTGATCGCCACCGAGGAGCCCACCGCGGCGGGAGTCTACGGTGTGGTGCCGGTGGACTTCCGCACTCCCTACGACGTCCGCGAGCTGATCGCCCGGATCGTCGACGGCAGCCGTTTGGCGGAGTTCAAGGCCGAGTACGGCACCACGCTGGTCACCGGCTTCGCCCGGCTGCACGGCCACCCGGTGGGAATGGTGGCCAACAACGGGATCCTGTTCAGCGAGTCGGCGCTCAAGGGTGCGCATTTCATCGAGCTGTGCGACCAGCGGGGCGTTCCGCTGGTGTTCCTGCAGAACATCTCCGGTTTCATGGTGGGCCGGGAGTATGAGGCCGGCGGGATCGCCAAGCACGGCGCTAAGATGGTCACCGCGGTCGCGACCACCCGGGTACCCAAGCTGACCGTCATCATCGGCGGCTCATTCGGTGCGGGGAACTACTCGATGTGTGGCCGGGCGTACTCGCCCCGGTTCCTGTTCATGTGGCCCAATGCGCGGATCTCGGTGATGGGCGGGGATCAGGCCGCCACGGTGCTCGCCAGTGTTCGCCGTTCCGGCGATTCTGAACCCGAGGTGGCCTTCAAGGACCGCATTCGTGGCCAGTACGAGCACCAGGGTCACCCCTACTACTCGACGGCCCGGTTGTGGGACGACGGGGTGATCGACCCGGCGGACACCCGGATGGTGCTCGGGTTGGCGCTGTCCGCCTGCGCCAACGCGCCGCTGTCGCGCGGGCGCTTCGGCGTCTTCCGGATGTGAGCGGCATGTTCGAGTCGGTGCTGGTGGCCAACCGCGGTGAGATCGCGGTGCGGGTGATCCGCACGTTGCGCGCGATGGGCGTGCGCTCAGTGGCCGTGTACAGCGACGCCGACGCCGACGCTCGGCACGTCCGCGACGCTGACGTCGCCGTCCGGCTCGGCCCCGCGCCGGCGGCCGCGAGCTACCTGTCCGGCCGGCGGATACTGGACGCCGCCGCGCGTACCGGCGCGCGGGCCGTGCACCCCGGCTACGGGTTCCTCTCGGAGAACGCCGTCTTCGCCCGGGACTGCGCGCGCGCCGGGCTGGTCTTCATCGGGCCGCCCGCCGCCGCGATCGAGGCGATGGGCGACAAGATCCGGGCCAAGGCGGCCGCGGCGGCCGCCGGCGTCCCGGTGGTGCCCGGCAGTGGCGGTCCCGGTGGCGACGGCCTCGGTGGTGATGGTCCTGGTCGCGACGGTCCTGGTCGCGATGATGACGCGTTGGCCGCCGCAGCCGCCGTGATCGGCTACCCGGTGCTCCTCAAGCCCTCCGCCGGCGGTGGGGGCAAGGGCATGCGGGTGGTGCACCGCGCGCGGGACCTGCCCGCGGCCATCGCCGGCGCCCGCCGGGAGGCTCGGGGCGCCTTCGGCGACGACACGCTGCTCATCGAGCGGCTGATCACCACCCCGAGGCATGTCGAGATCCAGGTGCTGGCCGATGCGCACGGCGCGGCGGTGCACCTCGGCGAGCGCGAGTGCAGCGTGCAGCGGCGGCACCAGAAGATCCTGGAGGAGGCGCCCTCGGTGCTGCTGGACGCCGCGACCCGGGCCCGGATGGGAGAGTGCGCGGTGGCCGTCGCGCGGGCCGTGGGGTACACCGGCGTGGGGACGGTCGAGTTCCTCGTGCCGGCGCGGACGCCCGATCAGTTCTTCTTCCTGGAGATGAACACCCGGCTGCAGGTCGAGCACCCGGTCACCGAGCTGGTCACCGGCCTGGACCTGGTCGAGTGGCAGCTGCGGATGGCCGCTGGGGAGCCGCTGGAGCTCGGTCAGGGCGAGCTGCGCCTCAAGGGCCATGCCGTCGAGGCGCGGATCTACGCCGAGGACCCCGCGAATGACTTCCTGCCCACCGGAGGGCGGGTGCTGCGGGTGCGCGAGCCCGCCGGGCCGGGCGTTCGGGTGGACTCCGGGTTGCTCGCGGGCGACACCGTGGGCAGCGACTACGACCCGATGCTGGCCAAGGTCATCGCGCACGGCGGCGACCGGGACACCGCGCTGCGCCGGCTGGACGCCGCGTTGGCCCAGACCAGCATCCTGGGCCTGGACACCAACGTGGCGTTCCTGCGCGCGTTGCTCGCCGATGCCGGCGTGCGGGCCGGAAAGCTGGACACCGGGCTGGTGCAGCGCCGGTTCTCGCACTGGGTCCCCCCGGAGCCGCCGGGGGATGTGCTCGCCGCCGCCGGGTTGCGCGCGCTGCTGGCACTGGAACCCACCGGGCCGGTGGTGGATCCGTTCGCGCTGCCCGGCGGCTGGCGGGTCGGTGAGCCCGCCTGGACCCGCTGGTGGTTCCAGGTCGGTGGGCACCACCCGGTCGAGGTCCGAACCCGGGGTCGGGCCGCCGCCGCCGAGCTCGCCGTCGGCGCGGGTGCCCCGGTTCGCGCGTCGGCCCGCTGGGATGGCGGGGACCTGGTCGTCACCCTTGATCAGATCACCCGCCGCTACACCTGCGCGGCCGATGGCGCCGCGGTGTGGCTGGGTCGCGACGGGCACAGCTGGGAGCTGCGCGAGCAGCAGCTCCTCGACGCCGCGCGGCACACCGAGCAGGGCGCGGACGGCACGGTGCGCGCTCCGATGCCCGGCACCGTCACCGTCGTCGACGTCGCCGAGGGTCGGCAGGTCACCGCGGGCGCCCGGCTACTCGTGCTCGAGGCGATGAAGATGGAGCATGTGCTGACCGCGCCGGTCAGCGGGGTGGTTCGCGAGCTGCGCGCCCGCCCCGGCGACACCGTCAGGCGCGGCGCCGTGCTGCTGGTCGTTGACCCGTGAGTGGCGATCCTAGCTATAGCTCGCATTACCACTCACGGGTTGTCCACAGGGAGGCCATGTGTTCGAGGAGCTGAGCGAGGAGCATGCGGCGCTGCGCGCCACCGTCGAGGAGTTCGCCCGTAAGGAGGTCGCCCCGGTCATCGCCGACCTCTACGAGCACGGGACGTTCCCCTACTCGCTGGTCGCGAAGATGGGCGCGATGGGGTTGTTCGGCCTGCCCTTCCCCGAGGAGTACGGCGGGATGGGCGGCGACTACTTCGCGCTGTGCCTGGCGCTGGAGGAACTGGCGCGGGTGGACTCGTCGGTGGCCATCACGCTGGAGGACAGCGTGTCGCTGGGCGCGATGCCGATCTTCCGGTTCGGCACCGAGGAGCAGAAGCGGCGCTGGCTCCCGGAGCTGTGCACCGGCCAACGGCTCGGCGCCTTCGGCCTCACCGAGCCCGGCGGGGGCTCCGACGCGGGCGCTACCCGCACCACCGCGCGCTGCGACGGCGACGAGTGGGTGATCAATGGGTCCAAGGCGTTCATCACCAATTCCGGCACCGACATCACCTCTGTGGTCACCGTCACCGCGATCACCGGCGTCAGCGGGGGCCGCAAGGAGATCTCCACCATCATGGTCCCGGCCCAGCACCCGGGTTTCACAGTCTCAGCGAGCTACTCCAAGGTCGGCTGGCGCTGCTCGGACACTCGCGGGTTGTTCTTCGACGACTGCCGGGTGCCGCTGGGGAACCTGCTCGGTGAGCGCGGCCGGGGTTATGCGCAGTTCCTCTCCATTCTCGACGAGGGCCGCATCGCGATCGCCGCGCTGAGCGTAGGGCTGGCCCAGGGCTGTATCGACGAATGCGTGTCCTACGCCCGGCAGCGGCGTGCTTTCGGCCACGCCATCGGCAGCTACCAGGCGATCCAGTTCAAAATCGCCGATATGGAGGCGCGGGCGCACGCCGCCAGGCTGACCTACTACCACGCCGCAGCGAGGATGCTACGCGGCGAACCGTTCAAGAAAGAGGCCGCGATCGCGAAGCTGGTCTCCTCGAACGCGGCGATGGACAATGCCCGCGACGCGACCCAGGTCTTCGGCGGCTACGGCTTCATGAACGAGTACCCGGTGGGTCGCTTCTACCGAGACGCCAAGGTCCTGGAGATCGGCGAGGGCACCAGCGAGGTCCAACGCATGCTCATCGCCCGCCACCTCGGCGTCGGCTAGCGAGCCGATGATCAGCGGACTGTCGCGCCCGGACCGCCGTGCCGGGGTCGCTGCGCAGTCATACCGTCACCGTCCGCGACCAGCCCGGCGAGCCCGCGGGCTCGTCGGGACCATGTTCGCCGCAGCCGGGCGACGAGCCGACCCGTCGGTCCCGCGCTCACGGTACCCTCGGGAGTCCTAGAAGGACCCTCGGGAGTCCTAAGAAGGGCGGCGGGAGGTGGCCGTGAGCGTGAACTATGTGGCCAGACCGTGGGAGAGCAGGCTGTTCCGGCGGTGCCGGCGGGCCTGGGACCTCGGAGCCCGGGAGCGGCAGGGCTACGAGCCGATCGAGCCGGCGCAGGTCTTCGACTTCGGCGAAGCGATGCACGACGCGCTCGACGTCTACTACTTCCCGGGTATGTGGGACTGGAACCGGGCGATCGTGCGGCCGCTGGCGCTGGCCGGCTTCGAGAAGTCGATGCGCAGGCAACGCGACGCCTACACGCAGACCCGTGAGGTGTCCTCGGCGCAGGTCCAGGACTGGGAGCGACACCTGGAGCTGGGCACGGGAGTTCTGGAGCGCTATTTCGAATGGGCGCATGACGTCGACCGCTTCACCCCCATCCAGGTGGCCTCGCAGTTCGACATCGCCCTGCCCGACCCGGCCGACCCGCACCGCGGGCTCACCACCCCGCAGGGCCGGCCGCTGCAGTACCGGGTCCAGATCGACCTGGTGGTGATCGACGACCACGAGCTGTACTGGCTCGTCGAGCACCGGATCATCAATGACTCGCGGTGGCCGGACCTCGAAGCGCTGCGGCTCGACGAGCAGGCCCTCGCCCGGAGCTGGGCATGGCAGCTGGGTTTCCTCGCCAAACTCGAGGGCACCATCCACAACGAGCTGCGCGTGGTCGCGCCCGCTGCCGCGGCCACGCCTGAGGTGCAGGTCCGGGTGTCGCCGGGGGTGGGTGGCATCACGACACAGCGCGGCACCGAGTTCTTCCGTCGCACCCACATCCCCAGGCCCGAGCTCGAGATTGAACGGCACGGCATCGCTGTGGCGCTGGAGATGCAGGACATGACCGATCCGTCGCTGCGGATCTACCCGAACCCCTCCTGGGAGCACTGTTCGGGCTGCGCCTACCGGCCGCCGTGCCTGGCGATCACGCAGGGAGTCGACGAGCGCCCGATCCTCGAGGCGTCCTACCGCAAGCGGGCCGGCGGGGACTTCGAGCTCGGGCGGCTGGGGTCGGTGTGGGGTTTCGTTCCCGAGATCCACCGGGTCGCGGAGCACCGGGCTCCTGGCGCGGAGCAGTAGCGTCGGTGCGCATCCGGGTGGTGAGCTGGAACGTCGACTCCCGGCCGACCGGCTTGCTGGACGCCAAGGTCGAGCTGCTCCGCCGGCTGCAGCCTGATCTCGCGCTGCTCCAGGAGATCGGCCGGCCGGTCTACCGCGCGCTGCTGCCGCACCCCTCAGCGCATGAACGGATGCACCGGCGCTCCAGGCTGTTCTCCTGGGGTGCCCTGTCCACCGACCTGTGCAACCCGAGGGCCAGCGAGTACCGGCTGGGGTGCGCTGTACTGGGCGTTCCCACCACCGCCCTGCTGGATGCCCAGGTGCTGGACCGGGCGCCCTTCGACGTCCAGGATCCGGTGCGGCTCGGATTCCTCTGGCGGACGGTGGCGGCTCGGGCGGCATTGTCCACCGGTGACCTGCTGACCGTCTGCAGCTTCCACGGCCGGCAGCCCTCCGGCCAGCCCGCCGCTGTCCTGCGGCAGGCGTTCCACGCCGGGATCGCCGGCTGGCTCGCCGGCACGCCCGGCCCGGTGGTCTTCGGCATCGACGCCGGCTCATCAGCATCCGGCGGACCCGACCCGCTGTTCGGGCCGGGTCAGGTCCACCACCTGAACCAGGTGCTCAGCGCTGAGGACGACCACCTCTGGGCCACTCCCGAGCTCGAGGTACGCGCGGTGAAGCGCCTGTCCGACGAGGCCGCCGCCGCGGGCAGCGACCACGCCCTCCTGCTCGCCGATTTGGAGCTGCGCTCCTCATGAGCGGTATTCAGTGCTGTGACACTGTTACGCACTCCCGAGCCGGGGAAGTCGACCTTCGCCCGTGCGGGCCGGCGATCAGCCCGTCCCCGTCGTGGTCAGCGCCGCGCCGGACCGCACAAGCCGCATGAGCTTGTGGCAGCCGCGCACGGCAGTGCGCTGGTGGCGGCGCACGTACAGCCGGCGGACCTCGGCGCGCGCCTCTCGCTCCTCCGCCGGGGTGAGGGGGACCTGGTGCAGGTAGGCCAGCAGCTCACGGCACTGCAGCAGGTTGACGGCCCTGGCCTGCCAGGCCGGCACGTCCAGCCGGCGGGCCCGTTGCGTCATTCGGGCGGGAACTCTCCAGCCACGGTGCGCGAGCACCTCGGGCACCCGGTCCCATGGTCCGGCCAGGGCCAGCTTCGCGGCGAACACCTCGTCTTCGCGGAGCATGGGTCGGCGCGGGATGGCCGCGACCGGCTCCCGGAGCATCAGCCCGTAGATCGGGTCCAGCGGCAGGTACCCCTCGGCCAGCAACCGCAGTATCTCGGTGAAGCGCTCGACCGGTCGGTCAGACCCGGGGTTGCGCCCCGGGTAGGCGGAGGTCTGAGCCTGGCCGTCCTCGCCGAGGAAAACCTGCTGTGTGGTGACGAGGATGAGCCGATCGTCCGCGGCGAAACGCTCGAGGCACCGGGAGAGGTAGCTCGGCGCCACCCAGTCGTCATCGCCGATCCACTTGAGGAACGTGCCGCGGGCAAGGTGCATCACCTGCATGAAGTTGGCCGGCAGACCGATGTTCTCCGGCTGGCGGTGATACCGCACCCGGGAGTCGCTTCGCGCGTAGGAGCGACAGATCTCCCCGGTGCCGTCGGTGGACGCGTCATCCGAGATCACCAGCTCGAGATCCTCGTGCTGCTGGGCCAGGACGCTCCGGAGGGCGCCTTCGACCACCTCTTCACCGTTGCGCACCGGCAGGCCGACCGAGACGAGCGGAGGTGTGGTTGACATGGGACCTCCTGGGGACAAGGGACATCGCGCAGACGTCTCAATGCTGAGTATCTGCAACTCCGCCTAACCCGTTACGGGGTGACCACAAGAGTGGTTTTCGAGAGATTTTCTCACTCTTAGTCACTGGGTAGGCCTCACGGGTTCCGACCGACGGCTGCGGCGCGGTGGGACCGAAGCCGTCGAGAAACCGCATGACCTCAGCGCGGGCGCGAGGGGCCCGGCTCCTGGGCGCTCGTGCCCATCTCGACGGCCGGTCCAGCACAAACCCCCCACGCCTCCGACGAGGTGTCCTCTCGGCACTGGACGCTTTCGCGACCCTCCCCTCAGTACAGCTCAGTGGGCACCTCGTCGGTCATGACACGATCGACACGCCGCGTTCTCCGGTGGTCCAGGTTCAGTTACCGTGGTATTCAGCTACCGTGAGTAAATTTTCGGTCACAAAGTTAAGCCTTGCCGTACTCGTGCCGTCCGAGGAAACTTTCCTGACGAGCGGTGGTGCCTACGTCGGAGCCTCCTTCGGCATCGGAGGAACGGGGGGATATAGCGCAGCCCAGTCACGTCGGACGGGGAAGCCCCAAACCGAGGAACATCATTACGCGACACTGGCGTGCATGTTGACGGGAGTCTAATCGTGGCCACCCCAGTCTCCATAAACCATATAGTGATCATGGTGCAGGAAAACCACACCACCGACAACTACTTCCGCTCCATGGCCGCCTACGGGGCTGATGTCGCCACCGACTGGCCGATCTCCCCCAACCCCCCGGCCCACGACCAACCTCATGACCGCCATGCTTACTACCGGTGGCTGACCGGTCGGAGCACCGGGGCGCACGTGCAGTTCGACACCGCTACGGTGCTACCGTTTTATGCCTGGCTGGCCGCCACCGGGTCGTTTCTGGAAAACCACTGCGCCGGGTTCGGCACCAACTCCACCCCGAACCATCTGCTCCTGGTGGGCGGGCAGAGCCCGACCCTGCGCAACCCGCCCCGCACCCAACCCGAGCCGGTGTGGGATATGCCCTCGTTGCCCGGACACGCCGATGACCATGGAGTGAGCTGGCGCGCCTACACCGGGCGCAGCCGTTACCCGGTCTCCTTCTACGCCCAGCTTCGAGGATCGCCCCAGATCGTGCGTTCGGCGCAGTTCGACGCTGACGCCACCAACGACCAGTTGCCGGCGCTGTCGATGATCTGGCATGACAGCCCGTATGACGAGCATCCCCCGGCCGATGTCACCATCGGTCAGGACGCGATCTGGCAGGCCGTGGACGCCGTCGCCCGGGCCGGGCTGTGGGACTCCACGGTGTTCATGCTCACCTGGGACGACTGGGGCGGCTACGACGACCACGTGGACACCCCGAACGTGGAGCATACCCCCGATGGGGTGCAGCTGGCCTATGGGCCCCGGGTGCCGCTGCTGGTCTTCGGCGGCCGGGTGCGAGCCGGAATCGATCACCGGTGGTGTTCGCACGTCAGCATCCCCAAGACCGCCCTGCAACTGTTGGGGCTGCCGCCGCTGGGCGTACCCCGGCTGGATGACGACCCGGGTCTGGCCGATCTGGTGGACCTGACTTCGGGCGACACCGTGAGTCCCCTGCCGCCCGCCTACGGCAGCACCATCACCCAGCCCCCGGCACCAGACCCCACCCCGGCGCCTACCCCGCCGCCGCCTCCTCCGGTGGATCAGTCCCAGCCGGTGGGGCCGGTGGTGCTGCGTGACGGCAGCACCCTGCCGCCACCCGACGACGTCCCGATCACCGCCACTTCTGGGCGCCGCTAGGCCAAAGCCCTGTCGGTATGCGCAAGCAGAGACAACCGGAGGGAGAGGTGTTCTCCTTCTATCGCCGACCTGCACGCGCTGACCACGAGGGTTATTCAGCCGGCCGTGTAGGAGTGCAGGCCGATTACGGTTGAGATGGTTGTCGCGAATGTCGCAAAGGGGCGACGGTAGTCGGCGTGCAGGTCTTGGAGTTGGCGATTGTCTGTTCGATGACGTAACGAATCTTGTTGATCTGCGTGTTGAACTCTTGGTGGTCTCCAGGGGTGAGTGCACCACCGGCTTGACCTGGGACCATCGCGAGGGCTCACATCGAGCTACTAGCGGGCAGGCCAAGGGCTGCCCGATGCGCGAGCCGGCTTACGAGCCCTCGCCCCAGGTCAAGCCGGTGGTGCACTCACCGTCTGACATCAAGCATGGTTTCATGCTCATCGGATTCCGAGCCCGGGTCGGCAGGACATCGCGCAGCTCGGTGTCATCGCCATCCTCGAGCTGCGCGAAGATCCGCTCCGACGGGGTGCTCATGCCACCAAGTCTGCCGTAACCGTCCTCCCGGTCGGTTGAGCTAGCCGCGTCTGTTGGCTCGCCGGAGCGGACCCGCACTCATCGACTCACTGGCAGGGTGGTTGGTAGGCCAGATCAGGAAGGTATTGGCTCCATTCGGCATGGGTGATGGGGGGGTAGGCGAATGCGCAGACTCGTGTGGTGACGCGGTCGGGGTCGGTGTCCCAGAGCCGGGCTGTGGTGTCGTCGCTGCCGGTGGCGAGGGTGTGTCCGTCCGGACTGAACGCTACCGAGTCGACAGCGTCGGTGTGGCTGGTCAGGGTGGCCGACGGGCCGGGGTGGCGCAGGTTGGTGATGTCCCACAGTCGTGCCGTGTTGTCGGAACCTGCGGTGGCGAGGGTGTGTGCGTCGGGACTGAAAGACACCGAGTTGACGCTGTCGCTGTGGCCGGTGAGGGTGGCCAGTAGCGCGGGTCGGTGCGGGTCGGTGATGTCCCACAGTCGGGCGGTGTGGTCGGTGCTGCCGGTGGCGAGGGTGTGTCCGTCGGGGCTGAAGGCCACTGAGTTGACGCTGTTGGCGTGGCCGGTCAGAGTGGTGAGTGCGCCCGGGTGGCGCGGATCGGTGATGTCCCACAGTCGGATGGTGCGGTCGGCGCTTCCGGTGGCGAGAATGCGCCCGTCCGGGCTGAACACCACCGAGCCGACTGCGTCTGTGTGAGCCGTCAGGGTGGCTACGGCGCTGGGGTGGCGCGGGTCGGTGATGTCCCACAGCCGGGCGGTGCGGTCGGCGCCGCCGGTGGCCAGAGTGCGTCCGTCGGGGCTGAACGCCACCGTGAAGACGTTCTGGATGTCAGCGGTCACGGTGGCCAGGAGGACGGGGTGGTTGGGGTCGGTGACATCCCACAGCCGCACTGTGGCATCGAGGCCGGCGGTGGCCAGGGTGTGCCCGTCGGGGCTGAACGCCACTGAGGAGACACCGTCGGTGTGGCCGGTGAGGGTGGCCAGTGGGTCGGGATGGTCGGGGTCAGTGATGTTCCACAGCCGGGCTGTTTGGAAGTTGCCGGCGGCCAGGATGTGTCCGTTGGGGCTGAACGCCGCCGCCTTGACTCCGCCGTAGTGGCCGGTAAGGACAGATCCATGAACCTCCCACAGTCGCGCGGTGTTGTCCTTGCTGGCGGTGGCGAGGGCGTTCCCGTCGGGGCTGAAGGCCACCGAGTAGATGGTGCCCGCGTGCCCGCTCAGAGTGGTGGGGGCGCTGGCTTTGCGTGGGTCGGTGATGTCCCAGAGCCGCACTGTGAGGTCATAGCTGCCGGTGGCCAGGGTGTGCCCGTCTGGGCTGAACGCCAGTGCGACGACGCCATTGGTGTGGCCGCTGAGGGTGGCGAGCGCGCCCGGGTGGTGTGGGTCGGTGATGTCCCATAACCGAATGGTGTTGTCGAAGCTGCCGGTGGCCAGGGTGTGCCCGTCGGGGCTGAACACGGCGGCTAGGACGCGGTCGGTGTGGCCGGTCAGTTCTGCCAGAGGTTGAGGGTGACGTGGGTCGGTGATGTCCCAGAGCCGGACCGGGTTGTCGGCTCCCGCGGTGGCCAGGGTGTGCCCGTCGGCGCTGAACACCGCTGCGGCGAGGCCTTCGCGGTGGCCGGTGAGGGTGGCCAGGGAGCGGGGGTGGCGCGGGTCGGTGACGTCCCACAACCGTGCCGTGTGGTCGGCGCTGGCGGTGGCCAACATGCGCCCGTCGGGGCTGAACGCCAGCCGGCGGATGCCGTCGGTGTGGCCGCTCAGCGTGGCCAGGGTGCGGGGGTGGCGCGGGTCGGTGACGTCCCACAACCGTGCCGTGTGGTCGGCGCTGGCGGTGGCCAAGGTATGCCCGTCGGGGCTGAAGACAGCCGAGGTGACACCGTCGGTGTGGCCAGTGAGGGTGACGATGACATGGGGACGGTGCCGGTCGGTGATATCCCACAGCCGGACTGATCGGTCGATACTGCCGGTGGCCAGGATACGCCCGTCGGGGCTGAACTCCGCCGCATACACCGCGCTGGTGTGACCGGTCAGCTGGGTGGCGTAGGGGGTGGCAAAGGTGCTGAGCAGGCTGCCGCGGGCTTCGGGAGTGGGCGCGAGGCGGTAGGCGGCCACGCTGAGTTGTACGGCCAAGGCGGGATTGGTGTTGCGCAGCGCTGTGGCTTCGTTCGCGACTTTCCCGGACAGGGCGATGTTGCGCTGCTCGCGGGTGACGTGCTGGCTTCTAACCGCGGCACCGGCCGCAGCGGCGGTGAGGAGGAACAGGACGACGAGGCCGGCGACGAGTTGGCGCAGCAGGCGGGTACGGCGACGAGCGACCCGCTGCTCGCCCAGCTCGCGTCGGATAGCGGCGTCGAGGAACTCACGGGCAAGCGGGGGCAGGTCCGCGTGCGGCCTGGTCTCGACCCAGTCCCGGGCTGCGGCTAGTCGGGTTCCACGGTAGAGAGCGGCTGGGTCGTAGTGCTCACGACGCCAGGTGAGGGCGGCCTCCGCCAGCCGCCGGCTCATGATCAGACCGGCGCGGTCGGTGTCCAACCATGTTCGTAGTTGCGGCCAGGCGGTCAGCAGCGCCTCGTGGCTGATCTCCACGGTGTGAGTGTCTGCGGTGATCAGTCGCTGGGTCACGAACTGACTGAGCACCTTTTCCATCTCGGCTGCTCGGGAGTGCCCGTAGCCGGCAAGGAGATCGGCAGTGGTGAGTCGACGGCGGGTGTCGGCGGTGTCGGCAGCGATATGGACCAGGCTGAGGAACAGGTGACGGGCCAGCTCCTGCTGTTGACCGGTGAGCCCGTCATAGACCTTGCTCGCGCTGGTCGCCACAGCGCCGTCGATCCCGCCCACGTCGCGGTAGTCAGTGATCGTCAGTCGTCTGCCCTGGCCTCGCGACCAGGTGGCGTACAAGGCGTGGGACAACAGTGGCAGCACGCCGGATTCGTGCGCCTCCCCTTCCGCTCGGTTCTCGTCTCGCGGTGCCACCTCGCGGAGCAGCAGCTCGACCAGTCCGTCCTCGATGTCTATTCTCGCCTTGCGGGCGGGCGCCACGATCGCCTCCCGTAGCTCTCTTTCCTTCATCGGCCCCACCGCGAGCTGGCCGGCTTGTATCGCAGCGACGAGCTGCGGGTACCGCAGAGCGTGGGCGTAGAAATCGGCACGCAGGCCCAACACCACCAACGCCCCACCGGGGCCGGCGGCTGACGCGCATAACGCGGAGAAGAACACCCGCCGCTCTTTGTCGTCAGCGCATGCGGTGAACACCTCCTCGAGCTGGTCGATCACCAGCACCAGTTGGTGGTCACCAAGAAAGCGAGCCGCGTCCCCAGCCGTGGTATCGACCGCATCCGGGTCACCGGCAGCGCTTCGTGCCTCTTGCCCGGTGGTGGCCTGTCGGGCGTACTCGGCACACAGGGCGGGGTCCGCGCGTATCGCGCCGGCCATCTCCCCAGCCGGGAGACCGGTGAGTACGGCCAGTTTGGCGGCCAACTCGTCCACCGGGCGGGAGCCGGGAGTCAGCAGCATTACCGGCCATCTCGCCGATCCCGCCACTGCGCCTGCCCGGAGCGCGGCGATCACACCGGCCCGCAGCAACGAGGACTTTCCTGATCCCGACGCACCGACCACCACCTGCACGCCCCCGCCTGCGGCGTGCAGGTCAGCCACGCGAGCGATCAGTTGTCCGGTCAACGCCCGCCGACCGAAAAACCAGTCGGCGTCCTCACAACGGAAGCTGGAGAGTCCCCGGTACGGCTCCTGCCCCCCTGCGCGACGGCCAGGCGCCCGCCGTACCCGCTGCCAAGCCTGCAGCCACTGCTCGACCAGCCCCGCATCACTGACCCCACACGCCGTCAACACCCGCACCAGCACGTCACGGGACGTCGTCGAGGGAAGGCCTCGACCGGCGAACCAGTCACCGATCGTGCTATGCGCGCCCTGGACACCGACCTTGCTCGCGACCTGCCGAACCGTCAGGCCCGCCTGCTCACGAAGTAACGTCAACTCGCGGGCGAAGTCCTGACGGGTACGGACCCGGCCAGGACTGGGAGGGTCTGCCGCCGGCTGATCGAACACCACGCCATCCTCTATCGAGTGACACACCATCGAGCTAAATATTACATATGGTTGATGTCGGTGCCGTACGGGTGGCGTACGCCACCCGTACGGGTTTGTCCGGATAACTCGACACCCCTTCCCACCCGGGCCGACCTCGTCCGATCGTCAAACCGGCGCCGGCCCAAGCAGTCAGCTACCGCTGCTGCCCGGCGAACCAGAACGGAAGATGCTCATTCGAGTCTCCAGCGCGCGACACCGTTAGCCGTCGGTGTGACTGTCCTTACCGGACCAGCGTCTCGTGACCCCGATGTCTTTACTCGGCGTTGCTGCCTACGAGTTTCCGGTGTCGTAACGGAGTAGCCGGAGATCCACCGTCAAACCTGATACCCCCGCCAAGGCGGCCATCAGGCTTGAATTTCCAGTACAAACAGATCGTCACCTACAGAGAGGTTCGCCATGATTAAGAGAGTTGTCATGCTCCTCGCCGCTGTCACGTTGACGTGCGTTGGCCTAGCCGCCGCTCCGGCTCAGGCATCGACCGGAGGTGCTCTGTCCCGGTGCGGTAGCTTCCAGGCGAGCGATTACTTTGCCCAGGTCGTCGTACCCGGCAGAGGTGCGGCTTTTGTGGGGGGTGGCCCGCGCCAGGACCCCCGGACACCACTGAGGAACCTGATCAGACCGGGCGATGTCGTCGGGATCTTTGCCACCGGCCGGGTCAGCTATGGCGGGTTCTTCGGATCGGCCGGCACGTGGGGGCCTAACGGCAACGGCAGAACAGCCCCGCTCAACTCGTACTACCCGTTCCCCGGCGGCCCGCAGTACGCACTAGTCGGACAATGGAACAACACCTCGAGCAACGTGCGGATCGGCTCCCTCAGTGCGTGTATGGTCGTACCTGCGGGAGGCGACGGTGTATCCGTGCCATGGGGACTGTCGCTCTCGCCCAACGACGATGGCCCGTTGGACAACAGTGGTTCGTACACCGCCAACGTGCATGTCTGGTCAGCTGCTCGGTCGTAGGGTGGTTCGTACCATCGAGCATCGATAAACGCCGCCAGCCTCCCGAAGACAAGCAGCGCTGACGGTGCACTGCTCGGGTCGTGAGGGGGTGACAGTACTGCCTGTCACCCCCTCACGACGCCGGCTTCTGCCGGTTCTCCGGACGTTCCCGTGGGTGGATTCTCATGACCGTCCGGGGAGTGGTGGGCAGAGTCCGCCGCGGGCCGCACCGCCTCGGGCCGCACCGCCTCGGGCCGCACCGCCTCGGGCCGCACCGCCTCGGGCCGCACCCGGGCGACCAGCACCTCCCCGCCCCGCCCGTCGGGCTCCAGCTCCACCGACTCGATCACCGTCTGCTCGACTCCGAGCATCCGCCGTCATACCCTCGTAGTGCGCACACCGTCTCTTTCGTGATCGTTTCCAGCCCGGGTAGGCCGGAAACTCTAGACAGGGCACGGCGTGCGCCCTTATCAATCATGAAAAGGCACCCACAGGAACGTCGGTAGCGCCTTGTCGATGTCACGGATGCGCGCATCGAGCGTACAGACTTCAGGAAAGCCTCACTGGCGACTTCGCGGAGCGACGAACAGAGTTCGTCTCGATGGGACGAACGCCGGCGGACCTTGCCCTTCGGATACCATCCATGGTCCCTGACGTGCTGGGCGTACGATGACTCAACAATGGGCACTCACGGGGCACAGCCACCGCACTGACGCAGGGGTCCCTGCCAGCCGGCGCGGCGCAGTACCGTGGTGACCTCTGCTGCCACTCCGCAGGGGTCCCGAGTGACCTCGTCCCAGCCGTAGACCAGGCGGTGGCGGGCGGCGAGCTCAGCCGCGTTGTCCCGCCTGCGGTCCCGGAAGGCCACCTCGGGCGCGTCGTGAAAGGCCCGGCCGTCGAGCCGGATGGTAAGGGGGATACCGATCCGGTCGTAGCTGACGTCCTCCCAGAGGGTCCGGCCGTCGACGACAATGGGCTGCTGACGCTGCGCGGTGGGGAGCGCGTGCGCCGACTCGACATCGCAGGCGTAGCGCTGCTCGAGAGCCGACTGCACTCCGTCAGCCAGCAAGCGCAGTGCGTCAGTGAGAGCTGTGCCGTACCGGCGTGGTCGCCGTTCCTCGAGCCGCCACTGCAGCTCCCGCACCGGCACTCGGCCTCGGGTAGCGAGCGCGGCGAACCGCCGCATCCCCGCTCGTGCGTCGGGTTCGCTCGTCGCAAGGTCCAGCACAGTATCCGCTCGGCTGGTCCGTGGCGGATCCGTAGCCACCATAAGGTAGGGGAAGGTACGGGAACGGTGCACCACGACTAGCGGCGGCTGCGACACCGCAGAGCAGCCGTAGGGCACCGTGATGTGCACCGGCGCGAGCGGGTCGAGCGCAAGCATCCGCCATTCCTCGGCGGCGGTGGTGTGGCTGAGCACCGCCCCAGGACCGCCGTAGAGCAGTGCCCCGCTGATCCTCGCCTCCCTGATCAGCGGGCCGGTGAAGGTGGCGTAGACCCGCGGCAGCACCCGTCGCCAACGCTGGGCTTCGAGGTTGGCGGCGACCACGCCGGGCCCGATGTCAAGCAGCCGCAACTGATCGGTGTCGAGCAACCCGTGCTGGTCGCGGATCAGCTGTCGCCAAGTGACTACCCGCGACGGCTCCAGCGCACAGGGCAGGCGCGGAGGACGGTCCTCGATCATGCCCACGACAGTCGCACGCTCAGCCCCCCGAGCGACACCTCACCATGATCAACCTGTGGATAACCCGTGAGTGGCGATGTGAGTTGTAGCTCGCATCGCCACTCACGGGGTCGCTAGGCCAACGCCCTGTCGGTGGGCGCGATCGGCGCCGACAGCACGTCGCGGTCGGTGAGGTAGCGGTCCACGCCGGCGGCGGCCGAGCGGCCCTCGGCGATGGCCCACACGATCAGGGACTGGCCGCGGCCCATGTCACCGGCCACGAACACGCCCGGCACGCCGGTCATGAACGACGCATCGCGGGCGACGTTGCCGCGCTGGTCGTACTCGACACCCAGCTCGTCGAGCAGCGGGCCCTTCTCCGGTCCGACGAAGCCCATCGCCAGCAGCACCAGATCGACGGGCAGGTCCTGCTCGCTGTCGGGCACCGGGACGAACCTGCCGTCCTCGACGACGACCTGCACCAGCCGCAGCCCGCGCACCCGACCGTCGGCGTCGCCGAGGAACCGCTGGGTGCTCACCGAGAACAGCCGCTCACCGCCCTCCTCGTGGGCCGAGGACACCCGGTAGATCATCGGGTAGGTGGGCCAGGGCTGTGTCGCTGGACGGTGCTCCGGCGGGGTCGGCAGGATCTCCAGCTGGGTCACCGAAGCCGCACCCTGGCGGTGCGCGGTGCCCAGGCAGTCGGCTCCGGTGTCGCCCCCACCGATGATCACTACGTGCTTGCCCTCAGCGTCGATCGGCGACCGCGGCAGATCCCCCTCCTGCACCCGGTTCGATGGTGGCAGGTACTCCATCGCCTGGTGGATACCCGCCAGCTCGCGACCGGGCACCGGCAGCTCCCGCCACGCGGTGGCCCCACCGGCGAGCACCACGGCGTCGAAGCCGGCGCGCAGCTCGTCGACACCAAGATCGTTGCCGACGTCCACACCGGCCCGGAACTCGGTGCCCTCGGCGCGCATCTGCTCCAGCCGCCGGTCCAGCCGGTGCTTGGCCATCTTGAACTCGGGAATGCCGTAGCGCAGGAGCCCACCGATCCGGTCCGCGCGCTCGTAGACGACGACGTCGTGCCCGACCCGGGTCAGCTGCTGGGCTGCGGCCAGCCCAGCTGGGCCGGACCCGACCACGGCGACCTTCTTGCCGGTGCGCGCGACGGGCGGTTGCGGGGTGACCCAGCCCTCGTCCCACGCCCGGTCGATGATCTCGATCTCGACCTGCTTGATGGTCACCGCGTCGTCGTTGATGGCCAGCACGCAGGCCGTCTCGCAGGGCGCCGGGCACAGCGTCCCGGTGAACTCGGGGAAGTTGTTGGTGGCGTGCAGCCGCTCGATAGCATCAGCCCAGTCCTGGCGCCAGACCAGGTCGTTCCACTCCGGGATGAGGTTGCCCAACGGGCAACCCAGGTGGCAGAACGGGATCCCGCAGTTCATGCACCGGCCGGCCTGGGCCTCCAGCGCGTCGCGGCCGAAGTCCTCATAGACCTCGCGCCAGTCGCGTAGCCGCAGCTCGACCGGGCGGCGCGGCGGGTTGCGCCGCCCGGTGGTGAGGAAGCCCTTGGGATCAGCCATGAGCGGCCTCCATGATGGCCTCGTCGACGTCCCGGCCGTCCCGCTGCGCCGCCGCCTGGGCGGCCAGCACCCGCTTGAAGTCCTTGGGCATGACCTTGCCGAACCGATCCACCGCCGCGTCCCAGTCAGCCAGCAGCCCATACGCCACCGCGGACCCCGTCTCGGCGTGATGCCGCGCCACCGCGTCGGCCAGGAACTCCCGGTCCTGCTCGCCCAGCGGGTCCAGGTCGACCATCTCCTGGTTGACCCGTTGGATGGGCATGTCGAGCACGTAGGCGACCCCGCCGGACATCCCGGCCGCGAAGTTGCGCCCGATCGGACCGAGCACTACCACCCGGCCGCCGGTCATGTACTCGCAGCCGTGGTCACCGACGCCCTCGACGACGGCCAGCGCGCCGGAGTTGCGCACGCAGAAGCGCTCCCCGACCACCCCGCGCAGGAACATCTCCCCGGAGGTCGCGCCGTAGAGGATCACGTTGCCGGCGATGATGTTGTGCTCCGCGCTGAACTGCGCGTCGGGATGCGGGCGCACCGTGACCCGGCCGCCGGACAGGCCCTTGCCGACGTAGTCGTTGGCGTCGCCGACCAGCCGCAGGGTGATCCCGCGCGGCAGGAACGCCCCGAAGGACTGCCCGGCCGATCCGGTCAGCGTGATGTCGATCGTGTTGTCCGGCAGCCCGGTTCCACCCCAGCGGCGGGTCAGATGCGAGCCCAGCATGGTGCCCACCGTGCGGTTGACGTTGCGCACCGGCAGCTCCAACCGCACCGGCTCACCGCCGGCCAGCGCGCCCTCACACAGTTGGATGAGGGTGTTGTCCAGCGCCTTGTCCAACCCGTGGTCCTGCTCCCTGGTGCGGTACCGGGGGGTGTCGGGACCGATGTCGGCCGGCACGTGCAGGATCGGCGACAGGTCCAGCTCGGCTGCCTTCCAGTGGTCGACCGCCGGGCGGGTGTCCAGCACCTCGGTGCGCCCGATGGCCTCCTCCAGGCTGCGGAACCCGAGCGCGGCCAGGTACTCGCGCACCTCCTGGGCGATGAACTCGAAGAAGGTGACCACGTACTCGGCCTTGCCGGTGAACCGCTCGCGCAGCACCGGGTTCTGGGTGGCCACACCCACCGGACAGGTGTCCAGATGGCAGACCCGCATCATGACGCAGCCCGAGACCACCAGAGGCGCGGTGGCGAAGCCGTACTCCTCGGCGCCCAGCAGTGCGGCGACCACGACGTCGCGGCCGGTCTTGAGCTGGCCGTCGGTCTGCACGACGATCCGGTCCCGCAGCTTGTTGGCGATCAGCGTCTGCTGGGTCTCGGCCAGGCCCAGCTCCCAGGGCGTGCCGGCATGCTTGATCGAGGACAGCGGCGAGGCCCCGGTGCCGCCGTCGTGACCGGAGATGAGCACCACATCGGAGTGAGCCTTGGCCACCCCGGCGGCCACTGTGCCGACCCCGACCTCGCTCACCAGCTTGACGTGCACCCGGGCCCGCGGGTTGGCGTTCTTGAGATCGTGGATCAGCTGCTTGATGTCCTCGATGGAGTAGATGTCGTGGTGCGGCGGCGGCGAGATCAGCCCCACCCCGGGAGTGGAGTACCGGGTCTTGGCGATCCACGGGTACACCTTGGTGCCGGGCAGCTGCCCACCCTCGCCAGGCTTGGCCCCCTGCGAGATCTTGATCTGCAGGTCGTCGGCGTTGACCAGGTACTCGCTGGTCACGCCGAACCGCGCGGACGCCACCTGCTTGATCGACGAGCGGCGCAGGTCCCCGTTGGCGTCGGGGGTGTAGCGGTCGGCGTCCTCGCCGCCCTCCCCGGTGTTGGACTTGCCGCCGAGCCGGTTCATCGCGATGGCCAGCACCTCGTGCATCTCCTTGGAGATGGACCCGTAGGACATCGCGCCGGTGGCGAACCGCGTGACTATCGACCCCACCGCCTCCACTTCCTCGATCGGCACCGGCGGGCGCAGGCCCTGGTGGAAGGCGAACAGCCCGCGCAGGGTCATCAGCTGCCGCGACTGGTCGTCGACGAGCCGGGTGTACTCCTTGAACAACTCGTAACGACCCGCTCTGGTGGAGTGCTGCAGCTTGAACACCGTGGCGGGGGAGAAGACGTGCGCCTCGCCCTCGCGGCGCCACTGGTAGTCGCCACCGATCGCGAGCTCCCGGTGCGGAGGGTGAACCCCGCCTGGCGGATAGGCCCGGTGGTGCCGCCTCGCGACCTCATCGGCCAGCGTGTCGAACCCGACCCCGCCGAGCCGGGAGGTGGTGCCCGTGAAGCAGGAGTCGATGACCTCGGCCCCCAGTCCGATCGCCTCGAAGATCTGCGCGCCGGTGTAGGAGGCCACGGTGGACACGCCCATCTTGGACATCGTCTTACGGACACCCTTGCCCAGCGCCTTGATCAGGTTGCGGGTGGCGGTCCTGGCGTCGACGCCGCCCAGCACGCCCCGGTGGGCGAGGTCCTCCACGGTGGCCATCGCCAGGTAGGGGTTGACCGCCGCCGCGCCGTAGCCGATCAGCAGCGCGACGTGGTGCACCTCGCGGGCGTCCGCCGACTCGACGATCAGGCCTACCTGGGTGCGGGTCTTCTCGCGCACCAGATGGTGGTGCACCGCGCCGGTGAGCAGCAGGGACGGGATCGGCGCGTGCTGGTCGTCGACGCCCCGGTTCGACAGCACGATCAGCCGGGCTCCGTCCTCGACGGCTTCGGCGACCTCGACGCAGATCTCGTTGAGGCGGAGCACCAGCGCCTGCCCACCGCCGTCCACCTTGTAGACCCCCCGGACCGTGACGGCCTGGTACTCGGGCTGGTCCTCGTCGTCGTCGATGTGGACGATCTTGGCAAGCTCGTCGTTGTCCAGCACCGGGAAGGGCAGCACGATCCGCCGGCAGGAGTCGGCGTCGGCCACCAGCAGGTTGGGCTGGGCACCGAGCTGCGCGTGCAGCGAGGTCACCAGCTCCTCCCGGATCGCGTCCAGCGGCGGGTTGGTGACCTGGGCGAACAGCTGGGTGAAGTAGTCGAACAACGGCCGGGGGTGCCGTGAGAACGGCGCCAGCGCAGCGTCGTTGCCCATCGACCCCACGGGCTCCGCGCCGGTGACGGCCATCGGTGCCAGCAGCACCGCCAGCTCTTCCTGGGTGTAGCCCATCGCCTGCTGGCGGCTTACCAGCGAGGCGTGGGTAGGCACCTCGCGCTCACGTTCGGGCAGATCCTCCAACCGGGTCAGGCCCTGAGCCACCCAGTCGGCGTAGGGGTGCTCGGCGGCGAGCCGGCCCTTGATCTCGTCGTCGCCCACGATCCGCCCGGCTGCGGTGTCGGCGAGGAACATCCGGCCCGGCTCCAGGCGCCCCTTGCGCACCACCGTGGCGGGGTCGATGTCCAGCACCCCGACCTCACTGGCCAGCACCACCAGGCCGTCCTCGGTGACCCAGTACCGGGCCGGGCGCAGGCCGTTGCGGTCCAGCACCGCGCCGATCACGGTGCCGTCGGTGAACGCGACCAGCGCGGGGCCGTCCCAGGGCTCCATGAGCGTGGAGTGGAACTCATAGAACGCCCGGCGGGCGGGGTCCATCTCGGTGTGGTTCTCCCAGGCCTCCGGGATCATCATCAGCACCGCGTGCGGCATGGAGCGCCCGCCCAGGTGCAGCAGTTCGAGAACCTCGTCGAAGGACGCGGAGTCGCTGGCCTCCGGGGTGACGATCGGGTAGAGGCGATCCAGCTCACCGGGAATGAGATCGGTGGCGAGCCGGCTCTCCCGCGCGCGCATCCAGTTCCGGTTGCCGCGCAGAGTGTTGATCTCACCGTTGTGCGCCACGATGCGGTACGGGTGGGCCAGCGGCCAGGACGGGAAGGTGTTGGTGGAGAACCGGGAGTGCACCAGCGCCAGCGAGCTGGTGACCCGCTCGTCGGACAGGTCGGGGTAGAAGCCCACCAGCTGATCCTCGGTGAGCATTCCCTTGTAGACGATCGTGCGCCCGGACAGGCTCGGGAAATAGACGTCGAGGTCGCGCTCAGCGCGCTTGCGCACGCAGTACACCCGCCGCTCCAGGTCCAGCCCGGTCAGCGGTCCTCCGGCCGCCGGCATAAGGAACAGCTGCCGGAAGCGGGGCATCGCCGAGCGGGCTGTCGGGCCGACGCCCTCGGGGTCGACCGGCAGCTCCCGCCAGCCCAGCACCCGCATGCCCTCCGCCGCCGCGATGTCCTCGACGGCCGCCATCGTGGCGGCCTCAGCGGCGTCCTCCACGGGCAGGAAGGCGGTGCCGACCGCATACCGACCCGGCTCGGGAAGCTCGAAGTCCAGGACCTCCCGGAAGAAGCCGTCCGGTAACTGGAAGAGGATGCCGGCGCCGTCACCGGTGTCGGGTTCCCCGCCCCGGGCACCCCGGTGCTCGAGGTTGCGTAGCGCGGTGAGAGCGTTGCGCACGATGCTATGATCACAACGTCCGGTGAGGTCGGCCACGAAGGCGACGCCGCAGGCGTCGTGCTCATAGGCGGGGTCGTACAGGCCTCCCGCTTGACGTCCATGGTGTTCAGGGCTCAAGCGTCCAGGACTCAAGCGTCTCAGGCTCGACCCTGCGGGCAGGTGGTTAGCGCTCACCGAGCACCTCCCGTCGTCTCGATTGGGTTGACACACGCATCGGGACGACGTGCACCCAGCTGCGGTAATCCGCAGGCTACCTCAGCGGGTTACCAGGTTGTTATCACTTCATCACTTCTGGCGAGCGGTCCCGGCGAGGAGGAACGCGTGCCGCCCTCGCCCCTCGCCGAGCCCAAGGACCCCTGGTGTCGGGCCTTGAGCTGGTGGCTCGCCATCATACCCCCTGGGGGCTCCCACCGTCCTGGGGCGGCATGTGGCCGGAGACTCCGGCGACCCGGCCGGCGCTCACCGCGGTGTTGCGTCTGGGGTCGCGCTCGTCGATGCTGGGTGACCGGCGGCGGAAGGGGAGCGCGGCGATGGATGCGCGGGCGTTGTGCGCTGGGCTCCGGCGGGACCTGGCCGACGTCGAGGAATGCATCGAGGACAACTCGTGGCTGGGGGAGCTGGAGGCCGGGCGGCTGTCCACGGGGGCGCTGCGCGCCTTCGCGGGCGAGCAGCTCCAGATCATCCCCAGCGACCTGCGCAGCTTCGAGGTACTCATCCAGCGGTTCGCCGCCGACCCAGCCCATGGCTATCTGGCGGACCTGGCCGCCGGGGAGCGAGCCGCCTTGTACGCGCTGGAGGCCTTCGCTACCGCGGTGGGGCTCGATGGTCCGCAGCGCCAGGCCTACGAGCCGGTGCCCGGTTGCCAGGTGTACCCGTCCTACGTGGCCCGCCTGGCCCGAGACGGCACGCCTGCGCAGATCGCGGGCGCGTTCCTGGTGAACCTGGACGCGTGGGGCAGCTGTTGCGCGCGGATGGCCGACGCGCTGCCCAGCACCTACCAGCTCAGCCGGGCCGACTGCGCCTTCTTCGCGCATTTCGCCGGCCCGACGACCGAGCTGGAGCGCACCAGCCTGGAGGTGATCGACGCCGGGCTCGCCCAGGGTGTCGACCCGGCCGCCATCGCCCGGGCGGCCAGGCTGCTGCAGGCCTACGAGCTGCTCTTCTGGAACAGCCTGCCGCGCTGACCAACCGTCGCCGGCCCGGCCGGGTCGCCCTGCTCCTCAGGGCTTTCGCCCCACGCCGCGGAACATGGCCACCTCCTCGGGCTCACCCCAGCGGGTGACCTCCGGGCGCCATCGTGAGTCCGCCACCCCGGCGCTGACCTGCTGTGCGGTGGCCTGCCCGGGGTCGGCCGCCATGAGCCGCCCATCCGTGGGGCTACGCGCTGTGCGGAGGCTACAGTTGCGCTGTCGGGTCGAGATTGACGCGCAGCGGAGGTAAGTGACTCGTGGCGGACGGCTCACCGGCGGCCAGGCGGCAGCGGCTTCTCAATGTCGATACCACGATTCCGCAACCGGCTCGGTTCTGGGACTACTTGCTGGGAGGTAAAGACAACTACCCGATCGACCGCCAGGTTGGCGAGCAGGTTCTCCGTATGTTTCCCGATCTGCGTGACGCCGCTCGTGCCGACCGGGGGTTCCTGGTCCGAGCCGTCAGGTACCTAGTCGGAGAGACGGGAATCCGCCAGCTGCTGGACATCGGTACCGGGCTGCCTACGGTGAACAACACCCACCAGGTTGCCCAGGCGACCGCGCCGGAGTGCCGCATCGTCTACGTCGATAACGACCCGCTTGTGCTGGTTCATGCGCGTGCCCTGCTCATCAGCACGCCAGAGGGCGCCACCGACTATCTCCACGCCGACGTGCGCGACCCCGAGACAATCCTGCAAGAAGCTGCCCGGACGCTGGACTTCACGCGCCCGGTCGCTCTCATGCTGCTGGGAGTCATCAACTACGTCATGGATGACGCCGAGGCGCATACTATCGTGAACCGGCTCCTGGATGCCTTGCCTTCAGGCAGTCACCTGGCGATGTCCCACCCCACCGCAGAGATTCACACCGAGGCGATAGAAGCGTCCGTTCGGTACTACAACTCGAGCGGCGCGGTACCGATCAGAACCCGCAGTAAACACGATCTCATCTCCTTCTTTGACGGATTGGAGCTGTTGGAGCCGGGGGTGGTCTCATGTTCGCTGTGGCGCCCTGACCCCGACGACGTCGGAACCCGCATCGAGGTGACTCAGTACTGCGGTGTCGGACGAAAGCCCTGATCGACCGTTCAGCTCGGACTGATGGGTGCCGCTGGATAGTGCCAGCTCGAACCGGTGCCCTGGTACTGCTCGACCGGGACGGGCGCAACACCCTCGCGCAGGTGGTCGCGGCACAGGATGCCGTGGAGGTGGTCGACCTCGTGGGCGACGAGGCGGGCGGTCCCGCGTGCCTTCGTACTGCTCGTCATCGTCTTCGCTACTCTCGATCACCCGGGGGTTGAGCAGGGTGATCAGGTGGTCGCTGCCGGGAGGCCGGACGATGGCTGCGGCCCGCTCGATGCCGATCTGAGGAGCGGCGATGCCCATGCCTTTGCCGAAGGTGTGCTCCTTGGCGACGCGGTATGTCGTCGACTGGAGCTCGGAGATGACACGGCGAGCGTCGTCGGCCTCCGCTGGTAGGGCGAACGAACGAGCTGGACGTCGCAGCACGGGATCACTGTCCTGGACGATGCCGAGCGCCTTCATGATGGCGCTGGGCTTGGGTGAGCCCGAGGGCGCAGCGTCGAGCTGACTGCGGAAGTGCCATTCCAGCCGGTAGCGGGCGTGCAGCGGTGGGTCGTCAGTGGACCACGAGTAGATCCTGCGGTCACCGGCCTCGTGGATGTGGATCGCGGTCTGGAACGGCATCGACTCGGCTGTCATCGACGTGTGCAGTCCCCATACGGCGGGATCGAGGTCGCCAGGGAAGTCCAGCCGTACGGACAGGTGCCTGGTGGGAAGACGGACGGCGCGGCGGAACCGATCCCCCCACTTGTCGGCACCTACGGTGTAGGTGTAATCGATCCAGGTGCTTTCACCGGGGTGAAGCGGAAAATGTCCGCTGTCGTTGGCGAAGATCAGCCAGACTTCTTTGAAGGCGTCCCGATCGTGCTGGACGCTCCACTGCATCGGCTCCGCGCGGCCGTCACCGTGCCAGGCGTGGAGGTTGATCTCCTGCCAGGTCAGCGGGTTGTCCCGGTAAAGATCATTGGAGCGCTCGGGGTTGCCGGGATAGCGGTCAACGGAGATCCGGATCAGGTAACGCGTGATCGGCTGATGACCGTGGTTGACGAGTCGACGGCGCTGGGTGAGCCGGTAGGTACCGCTGTCGAGGTAAAGCTCAGCGTGATCATGTTCGACCAGCAGTCCGCCGGTCGGCTCTGCGGTGGGAGCGATGGCCACCGGCTCGGGCTTGATGCCGATCACCGCTTGGAGTGCTTCCTGTTCCCGCCACGCACGCCGCAGCGCGCCTCCGGTGTTGAGCACGGTGTGCGCTGTCCTGACGAACTCGCGCGACGCGTGCTCGCTGCCGCTTTCCACCTTGGACACGTAGGAGCGGCTGTAGCCCATCGCGGTGGCCAACGCCGACCGGGACAGCCCGCTGAGGTCGCGCCGGCGGCGAACTCGGCGACGAACACATTCTGCCCGACCCGCGCGCCTGGGCGTGCCTGCATGTCGGCCATCTTCCTTCCCGCTGGTCGTGAACGTGCGTGAGGGCACCGTGAGGGAGCTCCCACCCTACGCGCACGCCGCAGCCGAACGCTCTACTCGGCCCTATCGTCCAACGGCCGAGGGGGCAACGCCACATGTCTCACCGCAGACGTCCCGGGTTCGCCTCAGTGGCCATCGACAGCCCCTCGCAGCGTCCCGACGCACTTCCGGTCACGTGTGTCCGGGACGGCCGTGAGCGTCTCGTCAGCGAGCACACGATGACGAGGGTGAACGCGGGCCGGTAGGTGGCATGGTGCGGGCACCGGGTCCTCGCCGCGGCGCTGGTCTGCCCACCGGGTCGGGCTTGTCCGGACTGCCTCGCGATCGGCCGCGCGGCTGCCTCCGCTAGCCGGACGGACCGGGTGGGAGTCTGGGTCCAGCAGGCCGCCCGGCTGCACGGTCAATGGTGAGGCATCCCGTCGAGGAGAGCTGGTTCGATGTCAGACACGCAGAACGAGAAAGAATGCCCGTTCGACCATCCCGGCGTCCGCGCGACCGAGTATGCCGGCAACGACGATTTTGCCGCTGTCTACAACATAGCTCCCATACTGCCCGGCCACTCCCTCATAGTGCCGAGGCGACACGTCGAGCGTCTGGGGCTTCTCAGCGAGGATGAGATGTGTCGTTTCTTCGCCTTCGCGCGCAGGATCACCGGGTTCCTCCTGGCTCACTTCACGGCCGAGGGTTTCGACTGGGCGATCCAGGACGGCGTGAGCGCGGGGCAGACCGTAGGCCATGTCCACCTTCATGTGATACCGCGATGGCCGGGAGACCTGCCGTCTCCCGGTGACTGGTACTCGCGACTGAGGCTACCCATCACCACGAGTCCCCCTGATGCTGTTGACAGCGGCGCTCGACCGCGTCTTAGCGAAGCCGACCTGCGCAAGATCGTCGCTTCGCTGGGAGCGGCGGCGACCGAAGCGGGAATTCAGCCCGTCCGTGCCGCCCCGGATGAAGGAGGCGGCTAGTACGGCAGCCGCGTGGTGTGATCTCGATCCGCAGCCGACAGGACATGATCACGGTTTGGGTGCGTGGAGCGACATGTGGTGTCGCTCCACGCACCCAAACCGTGATCATCGTGTCCAGGGTGCGGCCCGCGGCTGCGCGGGCGATGTCACCCCAGCGTGCCACCGAGCATGCCAGAACCAGCGACAACACCTCGAAAATAACAGGATGCGGCTGTCGTGCTAATCAGCGGTGTAGAGGTACTTGTTGAGGGCTGGCCGGGTGTGGGTGGTACTGGGCGCGTCGTAGGCCATGACGGCGTTGATACGGTCCCGGTCCCCCATGACCCGTCGCACACTGTGCAGGGTCCGGTTGCCGGCCATGACGAGAAGGGAGCCCTTCTTGGGGGTGAACACCGTGCGGCGCCCGAATACGCGCATCACCGGTGGCCGGCGCAGCAGCCAGTCGAGTCCCCGCTGTGCGGCGGACTGATCGGTGGAGCCGAGCAGGAGCCGGTAGTTGGCGTACAGTTCGGTCTCACCGCCGGACACCTCGTTGAAGTAGACCAGGGCCGTGACCGCGTTGCGGTCGTAGTGCCAGCGGTACTCACCGCCGGGTGGGACGATGTTCACGTTGATGGCGGCGATGGTGTCCGCAATCGGCTCCAGCGCCCGACCACAGATGCTCCCCAGGCTCTCCTCGACCTTCCGACGCAAGTCGGGAAGCTGGGGCAGGGCATCGTGGACCCGGTGCCCGTCGATGACGAAGTAACGCAGCGAGCGACCCCGGAGCTCGCGATGGATGATGGGCAGCTCGTGGGAGCCTCGGTACACGTCGACCGAGGCCAGGAGCTGGTCACACTCCTCGGCTGAGAGAAAGCCGTGCACGATCTCGACGCCTCGTTTCCGGAAGCCTTGAGACAACTCAGATCCTCCTCGCTGGGCGATCGGTGGCGTTCTCCAGAAGAGGCGTCACCGCCGCGCTTACCTGCTCTCTGAACACCTTCCAGGTGTGGTGCGTCCGAACCGCCTGCCTTAGCCGGTGTCTGCGCGTGTCACATTCGGCCCGCGACCACGTCAGCACCCGCCGGATGGCTTCCCGATGCTGGGCCGGGTTCATGGGCTCGATGACGACGCAGTGCGCCAGCACGGCCTCGTCGATTCCCGAGACGGAGGTCGTGATGGGGATGCAGCCCGCCGCGACTGCCTCCAGGAGCGTTCCCATCTGGCCTTCGACCCAGGTCGGGAGATAAGCGAAGCGGCAGGACCGCAGCAGCCGCAGGTACCGGTCGGACGCGGAGTCGATCCAGCCATGGGCGATGATGCTCCCGTTGTCACTCTCCGCGAGCAGCCGGTCGTAGGGTGGGTCGAGGTGGCCCACCACGTGCAGCCGGGCTTCCGCGGGGTCGATGTCGCGCCAGGTTGCGAGCGTGTCCAGGAAGCCCTTCCGCAAACCGCAGTGGGTCGCGGCGTAGACGAAGCTCGGCCCGCGGTCCACTCGCATCGGTTTTCCCCAGAGCGCCTCGTCCACGGCGTAGTTGACGAGGTGAATCCGGGGCCGCCAGCGTTCCGGGAACGTGGCCAGTGTGTGCGGGTTGCCGACCAGCAGAACCTGGTCGGCGAGCTCCATCGTCGCCTCGTGGTCGAAATCCGCCGGTGGCAGGTCCCAGTCGGGCATCGGCACGTTATGGCGGGCGGCTTCCCTGACGAGCAGCCTCCGAGCCCGATCGGGGTCGGAGAGTACATAGACGGCGACCCTGGCCGAAAAGGAGTTAGCCCGGCAGACGTGGGCGAAAGCCCAGAAATGCCCGACGAAGAGGTCTGACCTCAGGCCCCGCGGCCGCTCCCCGGTATCGTAGTAGTCGACGCTTCCCCACTCCCTGAGCAGTTCGTAGAGGTGTGCGGCGATCAGGCCCGTAGAGCAGTTCGCAAGTCCCACCTCGCGGCCGGGATCGAAGTAAGAACGCCAGTACGAGAGCACCGATCTCACGGCTGAGGGGTCCTTGTGTGCTGGTGCGACTGTTGAGGTTTGTGATCGTCACGCGGCCGGGGGGCCAGCCCGAGGCTACCGGAACCACTGCGCTTCCGCCGAGCCTGCCGGTACCCCCGCGATCCGCGCGGGCCGGGGAGAGATCGGGTCAGCGGGTGTCGAGCACGAGGTAACCCTCCGCCAGCCGGCCTGCGGGCAGGCCTGCGGCCTGGGCCTGCAGGGAGCCCCAGCCGCGCATCCGCTTCTCCAGGGTCGTCATGTGCGCGGTCTGGCTGGCGTGCGCGCGCAGCGCCGCGATCTTGCGGTCGAAGGTGTCGGTGATGTCGACGTAATGGTCGGCCCGGTCGTGGGCGCCCATCACCCAGACCTCAGGGACGGTGTGTGCTTCCAGGCCCTCCTCGGCGAGCAGCTCGGGATGCGCGAACGGGTTGCGGGCGTCGGGGTAGACCGCGCACAGTGCGGCTTCCCCGGCGGCCTGATGATCGGGATGGCTGCTGTAGACGCTCTGCAGGTCACGGTGCGGGAAAGGGACCACCATCCGGTCCGGGCGAGTCCGGCGGATGACACGGGTGATGTCACGCCGCAGCTCGAAGCTCACCATGAGCCTGCCGTCGGGATAGCCGAGGAACTCGACGTCGGTGACGCCCAGTATGGCGGCCGCCTTGCGCTGCTCGTCCTGCCGGATGACGCCGATCGCCGAGCGGGGCACCTCCGGGTCGACGCCACCGGCGTCACCGTCGGTCACGATGCAGTAGGACACCTCGAGACCCGCGTCGGTCCAGGTGGCGATCGTGCCGGCGGACCCGAAGTCCACGTCGTCCGGATGCGCCACGACGACCAGAACCCGTCGCACCGGTTGCTCCCGCTCGTCCGCCACAGCACTCTCCTCACGTCAGCGCCACGCCGGCCCTCGGATGTCGACGTCATCATCGGGTAACGCCAACCATCCCGGCAGCCTTCCCCGACATGACGACATGGTTCGGGTGAACAGCGTGAACGTCGTGAACCTGACGTAACGTGAGAACGTGGCGTCGACGAGCCGCTGCCGCTACAGGGCGGGCAGCGGCTCGTCGGCCCACAGGCCGCGTAGCTGGGACGCGTACTCGTCGAGGTCGTAGGACGAGCAGCCGGCCCCGCCGTATCCGATGTAGTTGCCGTGGGCGTCGTGCCGCCCGCCGTTCATCACGGCGCTGATCCCGTGGTGAGCGATCATGCTGCGGATTCCGGCGGTGATGTTGGCCACCGGGTCGGTGATCGAGCTGCCGGCCAGGCTGGGCAGCACGCAGGCTCTGAAGGTGCTGGGGATGGTCTGCATGAGACCCTGCGAGGGGGTGCCCGCCGCGGCGTTGCTGTCCCAGGTGTTGACCGCATTGGGGTTGCCGCCGGACTCGTGCATGATGATCGACTTCACGCCGGGGCCGAGGGCCTGCGGCAGGCCCATCAACCCGAGCGCCTTGGCGATCCAGCCGTCGAGGCTGTGGTTGTTGCCGGCTTGGTAAGGCTGCCCCAGACGGCTACGGAGAGCCTCCTGATAAGCCGCCCGGTCCGACCGCTCGACGGCGCGGCGCAGTGCGGACACTCCGGTTGCGCCGTCACGGGCGGCGTCGAGCTGCAGAATCTCGGGTTCCACCGACGGACCGGTCAGCGCGGCCGGTGCGACCTCGGCGACCTGCTCGGACGCTCCCGCCACGGTGGCCTGCATCGTATGGCCGGCCACGGCCAGGGCACCAGCGGCGACAGCCGCTGTCACGGCCCGACCACGCAGCGCCGGACCTGGCCGGGGCATGCGATGCACACCGCGAGACCCGGGGTCCGGTGCGGATGGCGGGGCGAGCTGGGGATGCTGCCGATGACCGCGGGGACAGCGGTGACGCGCCAACTGTTTAGGCCCCTTCCGCACCGGGAACCTGGTGCGCGAGCCGGACTGGCAGCCATCCCGGCTCGGGGAACCGGGGATGACACCTGCCCGCAACCAGATCGTGATCTGCGACCGACGAAAGGTAACGGTAGGGCCGCGGCCGCAGCAAACCCCGGACCTGCGCCGGCGTGTCGCTTGCGCCCGACGCGGGAGTCGGCGCGACGAGCGGTTCACATGCCGACTCCAGGAGCGGTCCCGGCACCGAGCCGGCCAACGACAAGCGGCGGTATCCCGGTATCCGCCCGGGCCCCGCTCTTCCCTCACTCGGGCAGTTCACCTGGCGATACGGTGGGCATACCGTGAAATGTCCGGCAGCGGACGATCGGAACCGAGACAAGAGAGGCAACAGAGGCAACAGAGGCGAGTAGAGGCAAGAGAGGCATTGTGGGCACAGGGGCGGTGCTGGTGCACGACGTGCGGATCTTCGACGGAGTCGAGGTCATCCCCTGCGGTTCGGTGCTGATCGAGGATGGGCGCATCGCCGCAGTCGGGGATCTTTCGGACGCCCTACCCGGCACCGAGCTGGTCGACGGGCGTGGCCGGACGCTGCTGCCGGGTCTGATCGACTGTCACACGCACTCCTTCCCGGGCACGCCGATCCAGGCCCTGGCCTTCGGAGTGACTACGGAGCTGGACATGTTCTCCTGCCCCTCCCTCGCCGCCACGCTGCGGGCTCAGGCAGCCGCCTGGGACGGTATGGCCGACGTACGCTCGGCCGGTACCGGCGCGACGGCGCCCGGTGGCTACCCGTGGTCGCTGGTGGAGCGCGGCGTCTACCCCCCGTTCCCCACGCTGAGCCGGCCGCAGGAGGCTGCGGGATTCGTGCGGGACCGGGTGGCCGAGGGGTCCGACTACCTCAAGGTGATCGTCGAGGACGGGTCGGTGTACCGGCGCAGGCTGCCCCACCTGCAGCCCGAGGTGGTCGCGGCGCTCGCTGCGGCGGCGCACACCGCCGACAGGCTGGCGGTGGCGCACGTGAGCACGCGGGCGGACGCGGCGCTGGCGATCGAGGCCGGGGTGGACGTGCTCGCCCACGCTTTCGTCGACGCACCCGCGGATGCCGAGTTCGTCGCGGCCGCGGTCCGGGCAGGCGTCGCGGTGGTGGCGACGCTGGCCATGCTGGAGGGTACGTGCGGCGGCGGTGGCGGCCGGATGCCGGCGGCGGACCCACGGGTACGGCCCTACCTCGACGCCAGGAGCCTGGGTGGCCTCACCGCGACAGAGCCCTCGGACCCGGCCGGGGGCACAGCCGCCGGCACCGGAAAGGCCGCACGGCTTGCGGTCGCCCTGGAGTCGGTGGCGGCGCTGCGCGCTGCCGGCGTGCCGGTACTAGCGGGCACCGATACGCCTAACTCGGGCACGGCGGCCGGTGCGAGCCTGCACCGTGAGCTGGAGCTGCTCGTGCAGGCGGGACTGACCCCGACGGAGGCGCTGGCGGCGGCAACCGCAGTGCCGGCCCGGTGGTTCGGACTCGACGGGCGCGGGCGCATCGCACCGGGCTGCCAAGCTGATCTGCTGCTCGTCGACGGCGACCCGACGGCGGACATCCTCGCGACGCGCTCTGTCGTCTCGGTCTGGCGTCGCGGCACACGCTTCGACCGGGCGGCCTACCGTCGTGGCCTCCAGGTCAGGACCGCTTCATCGCGGTGACGATGCGCACCGGCGGGTACATGCGCCAGGCGCCGCCTGCTGCACCGACATGAGGTTCCCCCTCACCCCTCCATTCGTCGCGCAGGTGGCGAACAAGACTCCCGGAAAGACTCCCGGAACTCCCGAAACGCGACGACCACGCCGTCGGCGTCGTCGTAGCCCGGCGCGGACGGCTCGACCAGGTGCTCCCAGATCGGCACGTCCTGCTCGATCCCGGCGAGACTGTGCTCCATCAGGTAGCGGTAGAGCCCCTCACGACGTTCCGCCGGCATCGCCGCGTGCGTCGCGGTGGGGATCGCCAGCGAGAACCGGATGACGCAGCCGCCCTCCGGGCGTGGCGTCGCGGCGGTGATCGTCACGTACGGGTGGTCGCCGCCGAGCCGCGAGACCACGACGTAGGGGCTGAACGCCCGTGCCACGAACGGCACGGACACGCTGCGGGTGCCCGCCGAGGCGCGCTGCCACGGTGACGTGGGCAACACGAAGGTACCCGTGACCGTGAAGGCGCCGGTCTGCGTCGGCTCTCCGGGAAGGGCCGGCTCTCCGGGAAGGATGGTGAACAACGGCTCGTTACCGATGCCGTGCACGGGCCGGAAGTGCGTGGCGTCGAAGGCGTTCTCGACGACGAGGTCCGCGCGCACCGCGACCGACCGGCTGAAGCCGGGTACGAACAGGTGGGATGCGGCGAGGTCGTCGAGGAACGCGCCGAAGCCGTTGTCGGGGCCGGCACCCGGCTGAACGAAGACCATGCCGCCGTAACCCAGTACGGGGTGCTCGCGCACGCGGTAACGGCCGGCGCCCGCGCCGAGGCCGATCCGCTTGCCGTGGAACGGGCAGACGATCGCGTCGCCGTCGAGTCGCCCGCCGTACCCGAGGTGCGCGCCGCGGTGTGGGCAGGCCGCGTCGAAGGCTCGGACGCCCTGCGGCGTACGGGCCAGGACCAGCGGTGTCGGCCCGACCGCGACCGGGACTAGCCGGGCGTCCAGCTCGTGTTCGTAAGCGGCCTGGCACCAACCGCGGTACATATCTGCTCCGGTAGGTCGAGGTCGACGACCAGGACCCTGGCCGCGATGAGGGCGTCGACGGCCGGGTCGGCTCGGTGGGCCACTCGGCTGGTCGGCCCTGTCGGCGACGTGCCCTCAGACACGACTGTGACCAAGCGACACTGCTCGGCCGTCAGTTCCCTGGGCGGGCGGTAACGGCGGAAGTGGACGACGGCGCCCGTGTCGCGCGGCTCGACCCGGTGGACCGCTGGGCTGATCCGCACCCGCGCTCGGCCCCGCAGCTCGGTGAGTGCATCGGGGGACAACGTGGTCCTGCCGCCCGGTGTGACGAGCACTCGCACGCCGGCGAGCACACCCGCGCTCACCAGGCCGGCCGCGTCGGCCGGCATCTCGCGCCCGTGGTTGTCGTGGACGTAGAGCGTGTCCGACCGCGCGAGGTGGTCATCGGGGCACTCCGCGCGGAGCAGGGCGTGCGCGAGCCGGCGCAGGCGGCGCTGGTGTGGGGTGTCCTGCGCGTCGATGTCCTGAGTGCCGCCGGCGGGTGGGGCCGCCGTGGCGGCGGCGGACCCCGGATCCGCGCCGAACACGCTCCACCCGTCACCCGCGGCACCCCAGGTGAGTGCCACGCCGGAACCGGGGCCGACGTACCGTGCGAACCAGGGGGGCGGACCGCCTGCGTGTCTCCGGCCAGGCGAGCCGCTGGAGCCGTCGTCCGGGCAGTCCCGCGCCACCACCTCACCCAGGCCCCGCCGCGCCGCCAGTGCCGCCAGCCGGTCGGCGAGCGCGCCGCCGACCACGTCGAGGAGATCCTCGGTCGGCGCTGGGCGGCGGCCGAGGACAGCGACGACAACCCGCCACGCGAGCGCTTCGGGAACCTCGGCTGACAGCCAGTGCAACGCCGCGCGGAGCCAGCAGCGGTACGCCTCGCCGACCTTCCCCGCCTCGGCTGCGACCCGCCCGAGGCACGCGTTGGCGTGCACGGCGTCACTGTCGGAACGCAGTCCGTCAGCGGTCGCGAAGGCGCGGTGGTAGTACCGTTCGGCGGCGTGGTGGTCACCCAGCCGCCGGTACAGCCGCGCCTGGTTGATCGCGTTGACGTACCTGAGCCGGTGGTCACGCGGGACGAGCCCGGCCGCCCGCTTCTCGATCTCGCGCTCCCACAGCAGCGCCTCCTCCGGGTGGCCGGCCTTCATCCGGGCGAGTGCGGAGATGTTGAGCAGGTACAGGTACTCGCGCTCGTCCGCTGGGTCGGAGAGCAGTTCGCGGGCCTGCGCGAGGTAGGACTCCGCCTGCTGGGCCTCCGGCGCCATGGCCAGCCCCCAGCCTTTGGCCTGGAGAAGGAATCCCCGCAACGACGGGGGCAGCTCCGGGGAGGGGTCGGGCGATGCCGCCGCTTCGGCGTACCGAGACAGCGCGATGCGCATGCCGTCCAGGCAGGCCCGTAACGTGGCCTGTTCCCGTTCCCCACGCGCGAGCTCGACCGCGCGCTCAGCCAGCCGGATGGCGACGCCGCCCCCGCCCACCCGGAACGCCACCCACCCCTGCGCGCACAGTAGTCTCGGGTCGGCGGTCGCCGCGCTCCCGTGGGCCTGCGCGTAGGCACAAAGCCATGACACGCCGCACGCGCGTGTCGCCAGCTCGTCGTAGCCCGAGGGCGGGACGTTCTCGGCGGCGGGCCGCCACTCCGGCGGGACGACGAGGCGCCCGCGCCGCAGCATCGGAAGACTCGCCAGCCGGGTGGCGTCGGCACGCAGGGCGAGCACGAGCATCGGGTCCAGCAGGCCCGGTACGAGACCGAGCGCGGGGTCACCGGGTGGGGGCACTGCGGCCGCAATGGGGCGGCCGGCCGCGGCGGGGCCGTTGTCCGGGAACGTCGCCGCCCACGACGCCGGCAGGACGGGCGCGCCGGCGCCGGTCGCGACGAGCCGCACCATCCCACCGGCTCGCCGCAGCCGGGTCGCCAGCGAGTGCACGAAGGCTGCGTCCTCGTCCTCCCACCCGGCGATAGGCCCCGGCACGAGGACGAGGACGCCTGTCCCGTTCGCGCGTTCGCCCAGCGCGGCCAGCACCTGACCGGCGAGGCGGGTCGCCGCCCGCTTACCCGGGTCGCCGGCCGCCTCGACGTCGATGCCGGCGCTGATCTGCTCGGCGTAACCCGGCAGCGTGCCTGGGTGCTCGACGTCCGGGCGTGGGTGCGGGAGGGAGGGGGCGAGGCCGAGCTGCTCGCCCAGCTGGCGGGCCGCCTCGTGGCCGCGCCAGGCACCGAGGCTGAGGTCCACGAGCAGACAACGGTCCGGGCCGCCGTGGGCATCGAGCAGCCGGCGTAGCGCATCGAGCGTGGTCGCCCTGGCCGTTTCGAACGGGACGCGGGCGGCGGCCGGCTTCGCGGGAACGGGCATGGGACTAGTCACCGCGCGGCTCCGCTGCCCGCTCGCTCGTGTCCGGCCGGCCCAGGGCGAGGGCGTACACCGTCGAGGCGGTCACGCCGTCCAGACCCAGCAGGTCGTCCAGCTCGTGGTCGAAGTACCCGCCGAGGTTGAGCGCGCCGAGCCCGAGCGCGCCCGCCGCCAGGTTGAGGTTCTGCGCGACGTGCCCGGCCTCCAGCAACGCGAAGCGGTAGCCGCGGTCGCCGTACTTGAACGTGACCCGCTCGAACCACGCCGTGAGGAACACGAACATCGGTGCGTCGTAGGCGATGGCGCCCTGCACGAAACAGGACGCGATCTCGCGCGCCAAGTCACCCTCACGCAGGTGGCGCAGCTCATCGCGGGCCGGGCTGTAGTGGTACAGCCCGGCCCGCAACCCGTCCACCAGCGTGGTGTGCACGTACAGCTCCAGCGGGTACAGCCCACCCGGCGACGGCGCGGCGCGCCACGACCGCACCTGGCCGGTCTCGGCCGAAGGCCGGGTCACGCCGTAGGCGTGGTGCAGCAGGCTGGACAGTTGCCGCAACGCCACGGTGTCGGGCCGGAAGGCGCGCACGCTGGTGCGCCCGCGCATGACCGGCCCCAGCGGTGCGCTCAGCGGTGCGCGGTCCGACGGCAGCGGCACGGCCCGGTACTGCTCGTATGACAGTGACTCCGACAGCTCCCGCATCCGGGCCAGCACCGCCGCGTCCGGCAGGCCGAGGTAGTGGCGACCTACCTTGGAGTTCTCGTGGAACAGGCCCCACAGCTCGTCGTCCGGGGCGGGTGGGTGGGTGAGCCCGGTCCACGGATCCCTACTCGTCACCGCGCTTCCTCCTTCGGGTACAGGTGCACGTCGTCGGCTCACGGATATCGGGCTCCGGATATCGGGCTCACGGATACGGATGCGGGGCCGGGTTGTCACCGGTGGACGGGCTGATGCCGGGGTGACCCAGCCGTTGCGGCACGGTCCACAGCCGCCGTCCGCCCAGGGCCCGCAGCCGGTGGCCCAACTGCAGCGGGTGCAGGCCCGGGACGACGGCCCGCACGACCGAGAAACCGAGCCCGCCCACATCCGGTGTGGTCAGGTCGACGAGCAGGACCCGCTCGCCGACGCCGGTGATCCGATTGACGAGCAGGCGCAGATCCTCGACGGGGTCGCCGGTGCCCGGGTTGGGCAGATCGTCGTAGTCCACGCGCTCCGGGGAGGCGAACAGAAAGTCGGCCAGCGGCAGGTTGCGGTGGTCGGCCCAGAAGTTGAGGTGGTCCCGTTGGCCCTGGACACCGTGGTAATGCGGCGGGTCGGGTGCCAACCGAGCGCCGCAGGTAGCGATCAGCTGTGCGTATCTGCGGGTGTGGGCTAGTTCCTCCAGGCTCTTGCGGGCGGCATCGGGCAGGCTCGGCGAGGCGGATGCCGCGACGACGAGCGCGGGCGCGCCGTCGTGGTGACCACGCAGGACGGACAGCACTGCCGGGATACCGTGGTCGAGCGTGATGTCGAACATGACGACGGTGCCGGCGGCGCGCTCGAACCGGGAGACGAGGTCGTAGAGCTCCTCCGGCAGCGTCTCGACGCGGATCCGCGGCGGCGCGAGCATGGCCTGCCACGTGATGGTCACCGCGTCGCGCTCGACGACCTCGCAGATCGCCCCGATGGCCGCCTCCTCCCGGCTGAGATGACACGCGAGCCCAGTGGAGATCGGCTGGACGATCGGCGCGTCGTTCGCCCCCGCATAGAAGGCGTACGGCAGGTAGACGCGGGCGGCCGGCAGGTACACGCACTCGCCGGTGGCCGGCTCCGTCGCGGACGTCCAGCGCAGCGTTGTGTCGGGGGTGAAGCGGACCGGCGCGAAGCCGGGCCCGCCGTACTGCTCCTCGCTGTAGAGCGCGAACTCCTCCGGCGCCACGCACGCGAACGGGGCGTCCCGGTACGACGTTCTCGGCAGCTCGTCAAGGACGTACCAGGCCGAGCAGTAGCGTTCGATCGCCTCGCCGATCGCCTTGGCCACCGCGCCCTCCCGGGTCGCGGCCGCGCCGCCGGTGACGCGGAAGTTCTCCCGCCCGGTCAAGGGCAGGGTGTTCGCGGCCTCGGCGCCGTAGTGGAAGAAGTCCGGGCCGCCGGCCTCCTTGCGGGCCTCCGTGACCGAGCCGATGATTCCGACCCTGGGGTCCACCAGATACTCCACGACCTCAGCCAGGCGCCGCAGTGGCCGGCTGAACGTGCATGTCACCATCGGTCCTCCTGCGCTGTCATCAAGGGGTCATCGGAAGTCGATGGCGGTGTCGCGTACGGCGCCCGCCGAGTGCGCGTTGCTGGGACTGCACACCGGGCACCGGGGCACCCGCAGAACCCTGCGGACCGTCACCGCCGGCTGCGCCACGTTGACCTCCACCAGCGTCCCCACCTGGCGGGTGGGAGGCCGGCCGCCGCCGAACCACTTGGACAGCTCAACGGCGGCCAACTCGGCGAGCACGGTGACCGCTGACGGGTGCAGGGCCGCGAACCGCTGCCCCTCGAACGCGTTCTCCGCAACAGCGCGGCGCGCGGCGGGGTCGTCCAGGTGTGAGCCCTCCCGGGCGCACGCGCACTCGTAGCAGGGCATTTCACCCGGCATCACCAGCGGCCCCACCGTGCCGACAAGGTCCCGCTGCACGACTGGCAGGAAGGGGATACGACGCTCGACGCAGAACCGGTTCCACAGGCGCAGGTGTTCCGACGCGCCGAAGTCGGACGTCGCGGTCACGCAGTGAACCTCCTCGACGTCGGCCCGGTCCAGCCATTCGGCGTGCGCCACCGCGGCAGCGGCGCAACCGGTGCCGTTGTCGGTCGCGACCAGCTCGACGCCGCGCAGCGGCGGGTAGTCGACGGCTTCGATGCTCATCGCGCCGATCGCGGTGAGCGCGGAGACCAGGCGCCGGGAGACCGCATTGACACCCACCACCGCGATCTGACGCGAGGACAGGGACCGCGCGACATCAGCGGCGCGCTGCCCGAAGTGCCAGTAGAAGATGTCGAGCCGGCTGTCCTCGACGGATGTGTCACTGCTGTCGTCCCCGGCTGTCGTCCCTGTCGGCGAGCCTGTGGGGACGAGCAGGCGGCGCGTGCGCAGCTCGCCCAGCAAGCGCGTGACCTCTGGCCGGTCCGACTCGGCGAACCGCTCGCAGACTTCCGCCACGGTCGCGCCCTGCCCGCTGACCGCCGCCAGTACCGTCTCGACGGCTTCCCGGGCCCGCTCGCCGTCGATCCTGACCTCGGTTGCGCCGCGGCGCAGGATCACCGCCGAGCGCATCGGGATGAGCTGCACGGCAAGCGCACGCAGCCGCGGCTCCACCACATGATCGATTGTCACGTGCTCAGTCCTTTCCGGCCTTTCCGGCGAGGGGAGCCCACTCCGGGTGGGCTCACCACGTCGCGACGGCGTGTGAACGGTCCACTTCCGCCCCGCCGACGGCCACGTGCTGCCGACGGAACTCGCCGGCTCGGCCACCGAAGAGCCGGTAGAGGTTCCGGTAGGCGGAGTGGAATTCCTCCGGGGGCAGCCGGGTCGCGGTCACCGCGTGCTGACAGTCGAACAGGTCCCAGTTCGGTCGCCCGTTCGGTTGCCGCGCCACCACGTCGTCGAAGGACGCGAGCAGCTCGGTACCGGGCAGCGGGGTGAGCACGGTGAAAGTGGGAAACCTTATTCGGTGGTGCTCCACGAACCTGGCGAGCCGATGAAAGTCACACTGTCGATAATCGGTGTTCACGACGAACTGCGCGAATATCTCGATCCCGAGTTCATCCGCGACCCGCAACCCCTCCTCGATCTGTGTGGGCTTGACCTTTTTGCGGTATTCGTCGAGATCCTTCTCGGTGACGGCGTCGATGCCGACGAAGATGCGTTCGAGGCCGATCTCCTTCCATGCGGCCAGCACCTGGCGGTGGCGCAGCAGCGAGTCGATCCGGCAGTAGGCGAACAGGTGTTTTCGGATGCCCGCGGCGGCGATGGCCTCGGCCAGCTTCGTCATGCGTGGGCCGTGGATGAACGCCTCGTCGTCGACGAAGAAGACGAAGTCCTCCCGGATCGTCGCGAGCTCGGCCACCACCGCGTCGATGTTCCGCATGTGGTAGCGCCCACCCATGAGCTGCCAGAGCGAGCAGAAGCTGCAACGAAACGGGCAACCGACGGTCGTCCGCAGCAGGGCGACCGGCCGCATCCAGTCGATGAAGTACAGGTGCCGATCGGCTGTGGTAACGGACCGATCCGGCACCGGTAGGGCATCCACGTCGAACGGCGCCTCCGGGCCGCCGAGCGTGAACACGCCCGCGACTCTGGCCCACAGGCCTGGAATTCCTCCGACCCCGTCTCCCCGTCGCAGCCGGTCCAGCAGGATCCGCAACGGTCCCACGCCCTCACCGGAGACCACGTAGTCGACCTCGCTGCGGAAGAAGTCATCCGGTAGGAAGGTAGCGTGGTGTCCGCCGACGACGGTGCGAGCGCCGGGCAGCAGCTCGCGGACGCGCCGGCAGGTCGTGAGCGCTGAGCGCACATGCATCGAGTACGCGGTGACCCCGACCAGGTCGGGACGGTAGCCGGCGAGTGCTGTGTCCAGGTCGTCGGGATGTAACCGCAGGTCGAGAATCCGCACATCGTGCGAGTCGACCTTGGCCGCAGCCGCCAGGTACTCCAGCGCCAATGGCTCCGACACCGCGCCCAGGTCAGCTCCCCACTCCGGCTCGGTGGGCGCCAACGGCCAGATGAGCAGAATACGCATCAATTCCCCCGATGAGCCTCTCGCGCACGCCTTCCCCGGCCACGGCCGGCCGGCACCACGCAATCCCCTCGCGATCAGGTCAGGATGTCCGGGTTCTCCAGCATGGACCCGGAGGTGCAGCACGGACAGCTGCAGCAGGCGATGGTAGTCGCCGCCTGCGCGGCACCACCTTGAGTACCGGTCGAACCCAGAGCCGCCTGGACACGTTCCGGTGTGAATACCTGCTGGATGGAACTGACGTCCTGCAACGTCAAGTGCAGGGGCACGTCCGCGGCGGTCGCTACCGTCGCTGGGGACGGCAGTCGGCTACCCTCGTGCGAATCTTCGTAGGCCTCAATGGCCGCCGACACGCTGGTAGCGCCCCACAACGCCAGTAACTGGCCCTTGGTGAGCTGCCGGGCCTCCGCCGACAGCTGACTGATCTCGTCAGCTGTCGCCCCGATCTCCCTGGCGAGGTCGGCGAGAGTCGTGGTGACTGGACTATCGGGCATGGCGAATGACTCCTTCGCTGAGTGGGTCGGTATAGTCGGGAAAACTACCACAGGTGAATGCCATCCAGCTGGAAGCCGGACCTGGTCGGAGGAGCCATAAGAACGCCTTCCCCCTCCGGTAGCCCAGCTCACTCGGCTATGCCGTCAAGAGTATGCGCAGAAAAAATACTGTCAAGAGTACGCGCGGAAAAACTACGAGCGACCGGTGGTGGTGCGCGGGTGGAGCGTCACGTGAACATCAATGGGTTGTCAGTGGTCGCGTCACGTAGGTGAAGGTCGGTGTCCCGACGAAGATAAAGTCGCGGGAAGCCCTGTGACCCCGCACCTCTGCCCGTGCCGACCAGGGCGTGTCCCGTGGATCTCGCTCTTGTCGTTTGTGATCGACTTTACTGTCGCCGAGCTCGACAGTAGCGCTGCCGGGAGCCGCCCGAACAGCTCCGGCGTCGAGCTCGGCGCACTGAGTGAGTACGGGCTACTTGCCCTTGCCGGTCAAGGCGACGAGCAGCTGGGCTCCGTCGGGGCTGCCCCAGCCGGTGCAGGGGTCCCAGCCCGGGGCAGCGGAGTAGAGCCCAAGGCCGCTGACGTCGTTGTTGCCTTCGGTGATGTCGTGGAAGGTGCCTTCCTCGGGCTGGGAGTACAACAGTGGGTTGAGGAAACCGGACGAGGTGCCGAGCCGCTGGTTGATCAGGGCGATCAGGCCTGCCCATAGCGGGGCCACCGCGCTGGTCCCGCCGATGGAGAACTCCTGGCCGTCGACCCGGACCAGGTAGCCGGTGGCTGGGTCGGCAGCACCGGCCACATCGGGCACGCCTCGGCCGGTTCCGGAGATCCCTGCCGCACTCTGCCAGTCCGGGAGGGGAAACACGGCGCTGACACCACCGCCGGTGGAGCCGCCGCCTTCGTTCCACACCACCTCAGAGGTGATTTTCCCGCCGTTCGCCTGCAGGGTGGTGCCCCCGCAGCCGAGCACGTGGGGGCTGGAGGCGGGGAAGTCCACGTGGGGAGCGCCGTCGGTCACGGAGTCGGCTGAGCCGTGGTCCCCGGACGCGGCGCAGACCGTGACGCCCAGCCGCGCCGCATCCGCGAAGGCCTGGTCGAAGGAGGTGAGCGCCTGGGGAGTCCAGTTCGGTTCGGCGGAACCCCAGCTGATGGAGATCACCGACGGTTTGTTCGCGATGTCGTGCACGGCTGTTGTGATGGCGTCCAAAAAACCCTGGTCGGTGTTGGGAGCGAAGTAGACGACGATGTGCGCGCCGGGGGCGACGGCGCCGGCTACCTCGATATCGAGCATCACCTCGACATCGGCGCTGTTGGGAACGGTGGGTTTGTTCTGTCCCCCATCGACGGACACAGCTGCCACCTGGGGCAGGGGGATGGCGAACTCCTCGAAGTAGGTCTTCAGGTCGCTGGTTCGGTAGCCACCGCCGAGCTCGATGATGGCGATGGTCTGGCCCTGGCCGGTGCCCTGGGTGGGGAAATCGTAGAGCTGGGCCACCTGCGGGGGTGTGAAGGTGGTCTGGGTCGCTGCGGTGGCCGTGCTGTGTCGGAAATGGGGCCGGGCTGCGGGACGATCATCCAGACCGAAGACGCCCTCGATGACGGGCTCGAGCTCGGCCGGGACGTGCACCGACCCGCTCCGACCTCGGTAGGCGCCGTCGGCGTGCTCGTAGCGGGTGAGTTCCACGCCGAAGGCGGCACTGAAGGCGCTCACCGTCCCGGACAGGACGACGCTGCGCCGCGCTGGGTGGGATTCCAGGACGGTCAGATCGTGCGAGCGGGCGAAGGAGGCCACCGCAGCCACATCATCAGGGTGCGCACCATGAGCCGCCGCGAACTCCTCACGACGCACATAGCTGCGCTCGCCCGGCAGCCGGTCCGCCTGAAGGTCCGCCTCCCCGGCTCGCCGGCGCACGACGACGGTGACTGACATGGTCTCCGCGGGGTCCGCGGCGCCCACAGCCCGCGCCCCGGGCATCGGCGCACGCTCACTTCCAGAAAGAGGCACTCGATCACTCGATGTCGACATCTCGTTTTCCTCCTCTGATTCTTGCCGGATCCTCTGGCTGGTGGTGATGCCGTCTTCGGGCGGAGCTATGGGGTGGCGACCCCTCTCGTGACATAGGGGCAGGTCGGCTCGTTCTTCTACCGCCGTGTGGAAAAGGTCATCCACGTGTTGAGTTGACTGGCGCGTTGGTCGCAGCCGCTACACGGCTTGATCCCCAGGGTCGAGGTGGCTCTCTTGATGACGTCGCCCAAGCCGACCGTCTCCTCGCCGATAAACCCGGGCAGACGCACGCGGTACGGCTCCCGTCGGCCGGTGTGGCCGGTCTCAGGCTCATTGCTCATGCTGTCGCCTCCAAGTGCGTCTCATACCTACTAGGCGCTCGCGGGACCGGACGTGATGTAGAGCAGGCCGCCGACGAGGTGCCAGTGGTGCTGGTCCTTTTCCGGCGGCCCCTCCCGAACCGGACGTGCCCGGTTTCCGGGCATCCGGATGTGGTTTTCTCCTTACCCCGCGGGATTCGTACAGTCACGCATTCGACGCCTTCGCCGCCCGTGCTCCCCCACCATGCTGCTTTCCCTCTCGCTTTCGTGTTCAGCTAGGGTGGGCGTCCCAGAGGTCACTTTCTCCCGAACCTCTGCCCCTGTGGGGACGATCCAGCGCCGAGTTAGGCGGTGCACCGTTTCCGGTCATCCAGCTCACGGTAGTAACCGACCAGGCTCCGGCAGTCGACCAGGTCCCGATACTCGGCCCCATAGGTCTCGACGATGACGTGGTCGTCTAGCCCACGCCCCACGCTCGTGGAGAGTAGTCAGGCGAGTGCCGAGCTCAGCTACAGCACCACTGAAAACATTCGCTGTCTCCGCACGTGTACTGAGCCTCCAGCGTGCCGCCACAGTATAAGTCCCACACTTGACCCGCGAATGCACAGCATCGGACTATACAGTCCTGCGGGCCCACTGCGCTGGTTCCCGAAGACCCCAGCTTCTTTATCGTGCCCGCTCCTGCCGGTACCAGGGCACCCTCCGCACTCATGCTAGGCATCGCCTTCGCATCCATTGCGCTCACCTCGTCTTCCGTTTCCGTTTAACGTTCGTAGTAGGGTGACAGCTTTGTGATCAGGAAGGGGAACCTCTCCGTCACGTCGACGCGCGCGAATTGTTTCTCAGTGACATCGGTCTCGCGATGAGTAAAGGAGAAGATCACATCGACGATCTTCCTGGCTCCACTGAGGCGCGATGGCCGCGCCACTAACTCAGTCAAGGAGCGGTTGCGCCCGAACGACTCGGCCGCGTGTGTGTAAATGATCGGATACCGCACCGCCAGGTAGTTGAGCGCTCGGTCCTCATCGCTGCTACCTGTGTTGTCCGCCAGTTGCTGGATCCGGGAGAACAGTTCCTCGGCTACCACTCCGAAGCGCTCCGCTGAGATCCCCTCGGTCCGAGGAATCGAATTGATCAGCGAATCGACATCGAAGGAGTAGATCTGGTCGAACATCACTAGCGGAACCGTAAGACCACCGGACAGCTCCGGCGGTGCCATGGGGCCTCTCGTGCCGATCACAATGTCTACGTCGGTAGCGCGGGGCGCGGGACGCACAGTATCCACCAAGAGGTCGAAGTCCCCGGGGTCGCGGGGCAGCAACACGCAGCTTTCCAGCTCCTCGACGGTGAATACCCAACACATCTGGCGCGCTAGGTAGCGGTTCGCCCGCTGCGAGAGAACAGAGTAGACCGTCTCCCGGTCTGTCAGGCCCTCAACCTTCGTGTGCGCGGCTACCTGGGCGAACTCTTTTTCCACCGCCAGGCTCGGAAACCGCGCCTGGACCCTTCCCAGTGCATACACATAGGAGGGACCGGTCCTCACGGCGGCACCAGCGGGACTGCACGTGCCGCAACCGGGACTGGCACTAGCGACTTCCGGCGCGTCGCCCTGCGCCTGCTCCATTATTCATCTCCTGTCTTGAAGGAAGGAACCCGAAGGAAAGATGCCTGAGGTGCAGCTACTAGAGAAGATCGCCCATCGGAGAGCAGCTCGGCCCTAGTTTTTCCGTCTCCCTCCATGCTCGTCGATGATCTCTGTTCGGGACCTGCTTCATTAGCCTGGACCGGCCCCGTCACCCCAACGTCGCCGCGACGTAGCCGGCACCCACTACAGGGCGGCGGGCATAGCGCGGGATTGACAGAATATCGGGCAACCGGCCTCCGACCGCCGGCTACTGAGCAGGGCGGTCATGGGGTGGTGACAAACCGCGCACGAATGCGGGACGCGGCGAACGCGGAGCCGACTTGGCCGAACTTCACGCCGTTGCCATACAGTGCCTTCGGCGCGTTTCCGCTCACCGCGTGTCGCGGAGCACCGCGGCGACCGCGCGCGGCGCGTGGCGGCGGTGTCCACGTCGTGGCGGGTTACCGCCTGGACCAGGTCGGGTCCCAGCGCGCCCATCCGGACCCCGTGCTCGGCCTCCAGCCGCTGGCTGAGCCGGGGCGCGTCGGCCAGCCCGAACACCACGATGTTGGTCTCGACGGTGTCCGGGTCGAGCGTGATGCCGGGTAGCCCGGCGAGGATCGCTGCGTTGGCGCACTCACCGGTGCGCCCAGGCCCTTGGTAAAGTCGATCCACGCGGTGTCGAACCCGCGCGCCCACTGCGCGGCCGGCATCCCCGAGGCGACCACGGCATTCATCAGTCACACCCCGTCCAGGTGGGTGCCCAGATCGAGTACTCGCCGGGGCCTATGCCGTCACCGTGCGAACTGACATGGTTTCTGTGGGTCCGCGGCGCCCCAGTATGAACGACTCCAATTCTTAAACAGCGCTGCCGAACTCATCGCTTCGCGTGCCTCCCCTCTCCCGAACGTGCTCGGTCAGCCGGCCGGCGCCACGTTGCCTCGGACAGCTCGTCCCTCGAATGCCAAACGCCCGTTTCCCACCTGGCGAACTCATCTGTCCAGGTCTGCGCCGAGGCCATGCGGTCGCGAGTGCGGCGGCAGAAGGAGTTCTCGAACCGGAGGATCTCGATTCCGAGCTCGCCCGGCTGGTACTGGTCGAAGATGCGATGGGTGTCGTCGTAGCCGCCGACACCGGCATGGTCACGGCCGACGACGAAATGGGTACAGCCGAAGTTCCGTCGTACGAGAGCGTGGAAAACCTCCTCTCGAGGACCGGCGTAGCGCATCCAGGCGGGGTTGGCGACCAGCAGCGGTCGGTCTGCGGGGTGGTAGTGGGCCAGGAGCGCCTCATAGCAGCGCATGCGCCCGTCGGCGGGGATGCCGTCGTCCCTCTCGCCCACCAGCGGGTGCAGGAGCAGACCGTCCACGCCTTCCAGTGTCATTTTATGGGCCACTTCATGGGCCACCGTGTGGAGGTACTCATGAGCGCGGTGGACAGGGTTGCGGGTCTGGAAACCGACCATGGTCCGCCAGCCACGCTCGGCGACTGCCGCCCGCACCTCGCTGGGGGTGAGGTCGTAGGCGGGGAAGGCGGAGGGCGGCCGGACCAGCGCCACCGCCTCGCCGGCCAGCGCCCAGGGAGCCGAGGAGCGCAGCAGCCGGACTCCCGGATGGGCGTCGTCACGGGTGGCGTAGACCGCTGCCGCCTCTGCTTCGACGTCGGTCCGGAAGGCACCCGCGGGCTTGAGCAGGCCGACGAGCCGGCCCTGTCGCCGCAGGCCTAGCCACCCGGCCTGATCCGCCGCATGTGCGACATCAGCATCGACCCGAAGCAGGACCGGCAGCGGGAACGGCGCACCGCCGGCCAGCCGGCCGGTCTCCAGGACAGCGCTGTAGTCGGCCTGGTCCATGAAGCCGAAGAGCGGGCTCAGCGCGCCGGTGTTGAGCAGGTACAGGTCAGCATGGTCGCGCGCGCTGATGTCCACCCCGGGTGCCTTCAGGGCCAGCCGCAACAACTCGTCTCGCTGCTCGGCGGCCGGCATACGGTCTACCGCTGGCCGCCGGATGTGGTTCCGCCGCTCCAGCTCACGCAGGATCCTGGCCACGGAGCCTTCCACCGTCTCCTGCTCGGTATCCACCACCACCTCGGGCTCAGGTGGCGGTTCATCGGAATCGTCGACCGCAGTCGAGTGGGTGATCCCACCGCGCGGTGGCGCGGGGAGCCCCGTCACGTCGCGGCGCATGAGCTCCTCCACCGAGCAGCGCACGTGGATCTCGACAAAGCCGGATGCGCGGTCTCGAAGCTCCTCGCGCGCCTCCCGACAAGGCGAGACAGCGATCGCGACTCCGCCCTGGCGGGCGATCAGGCGGGCCAGGTAGCCGATGCGCGCGACGTGGGCGTCGCGGTCTCCTGTGACGAGGGCCGGCTTCCGCGAGAGGTGGGTGCGGACTTCGCCCCCGTCGATCACCTCCGGGCTGCGGCCCAGCGCAGCCAGCTCTTTCCGCAGTCGTTGCGCGATGGTTGACCTGCCGGCTGCGGAGAGTCCGGTCAACCAGATCACCAGACCATTCATTCGGTCGTTGTCCCCCTACTCGATGTCATGACTCGCCGTGTCCGCAACGACCCGGACGTCGGTTCCTTCGTCAGTTTGGGGCAGCCTCATCACCTCAACGTCACCGCAGCGTCGCCGCGACGACACCGGCGCCCCGTTACAGGCTGCGGGCGCCGAGCGGTATTGACGTATACCGGAAAACCGGGCCCCGGTCATCGGCTACCGAACAGGGCCTTTACGGAGCAGCGACACACCGCGCACGAATCCTGGACGCCGCGAACACGGGACCGACTCGGCAAACGTTCACGCCGATGAGATTGCGTGGCACAGTCGACGTTCACATACGGGAGAAAGCGGGATGCCGGGGGCGAATGGGGGCGCATCTCATCCTGCGGTCAACGTCTCTTCACCTGGACAGAAAAGGAGTCACGTCGTGCGCGAGAACAGGTTCTTGACCCGGCTCTCGTCGGGGGCCCTCGTGGTCACCGTCACGGCTGGAGGAGTGTTGCTCATCGATGGGGTGTCCCACGCCGCGCCGCCGGCCGCCCCTCAGGCCACGGCCACGACCATTCAGCTGACCACCTCCCCGGCTTCCCCGGTCGTCCAGGGCAGCCCCGTGACCCTGACCGCGGCGGTCACCCCGACAACGGCGGCCGGCACCGTACAGTTCAAGGACGGGACCTCCGATCTCGGCGGTCCGGTGGTCGCCGGCAACGGCACCGCATCGACCTCCACGTCGACGTTGGCCGTCGGGTCGCACCAGCTGACCTCGGTGTTCACCCCCACCAACCCGGCGGCCTACGGCCCGTCGACATCGCAGGTGGTGACCGTCCTGATCACCGCCGCCACCGCGGCAGCGGCCACTACCCGGACGACCATCCTCACCCAGTCCACCGGCTCGATCGACCTGCTACCCCTTCCCAAGGTAGAGCTCGCCGCCAAGCTGACCGACGCGGTCACCGGCGAGCCGGTCAGGGCCCGCAGGATCGACTTCTACGGGGGCGGTCAGGAACTGTGTCAGGCTCCCACCGACATGTACGGTTGGGCACGCTGCTCTGCGGCGGAGAACTTCGGACCGCAGACTGCCGATGAAGTCGTCGCCGGCTACGACGCCGTCTTCTCCGGTGACCGGGAGTATGACCCGTCCACGCAGCACGCCTCGGCAACGATCGGCACCAACCGCTCCCAGCCGTGATGAGGTCAGGCGAGGAGTCCGCGACCCGTTGACGTCGCCGGCGGTGTGGCTGACGGTCACCGAACGCGGCGCTAGGGAGTGGCGAGGCCGCCGGTGGCGCAGTCCGCTCGGCCGAGCATGTCGGGTGCGCGGTGTGCGCCGATGCCGGCGGCCTCGTGTGGAGCAGGCGACCGCAGGCGGCCCGGAACGAGTGGGGTCGCCTGCCCCCAGCCGGATGGCTTGCTCAGCGCTGGGTCCGGGTGCAGAGGGACATCGCGGTAGCGGCCGCCTTTGCCGGAGCGGACCCGGTGAGCCCCTGGACCAACTGATCCAGTCGGGCTGACGGCATGACACCCAGTTCGCGCTGGAGGAGCTCTCGATAGTGTTGGTAGTGCTTGAGGGCGCTGGCGGTGTTGCCCTCAGCGAGGTGTACCTCGATGACGATCCGGTGGGCTGTCTCGCGGGTCGGCTCGATGGCGGTGGCCGCCAGTGCTGTCTGCAGGGCATCGAGGTACCGCTCTTCGGCCAGGAGCTGCCCGGCGAGGTTCTCCAGGGCGTGGAGCCGGAACTGGTGCCAGCGCCCGCGTTCGAACAGCAGCCAGTCCTCCGACCATTCCGGCAGCAGCTGACGGGTCAACACATCGACCAGCGCCAGGTGTTCGCTGATGCCGTGGCAGGACGGTTGAGGCTCCGACAGGTGACGGTGTTGGTCCAGGATCTGCCGCAGGTCGACGTCCACTGTGGGGGCCAGACGTAGTCGCGGGCCAGCAGAGTGGATCATGGCCGTGGTGCCGAGGCGCCTGCCTCGCCACAGGGCCGATCGGAGGTTGGCCGCCGCCCGCCCGGGGATGCTGTCGGGCCAGAGGCGCTCGCCCGCGACGGTCCGGTGGATGCCGGTGTCTCGCAACGCGAGCAGGGCCAGCAGCCGCTGGGACCCGAGTGGCAGCGAGACGCTGCGCCCCCCATGGACGCACTCGAAGCCGCCTAGCAGTGTGAGATGTACCCCACTCGATCCCTCACGCATTCCGCTGTCCTCCCGTATATGAACGTCGACTGTGCCACGCGCTCTCATCGATGTGAACGTTTGCCGAGTCTGTCCCGTGGTCACCGCGTCCAGGATTCGTGCACGGTGTGTCGCCGCTCCGTAACGGCCCCATAACGGCCCCATAACGGCCTCGTTCGGTAACCGAGGACCGGAGGCCGGCCATGCCGAGGTGCCCCCGCGTTTCATGACATAAGACCCCCCTCGCCGAGCCGCAGTCGTCCCAGGCGTACGGTACGGAACTTCACCAGCAGAATCGGGTCACACGTTGTCGCGATGATCGCGACAACGTGTCGCGATCTGTCACTGATATCTGTCCGGATACCTGGTCAGGCCTGGTTCGGCGTGTCTGGTTGATCGCGGCTCCTGATCGTTGACCATAATAGTGGCGCATCCGCGCGGCGTAAGAGCGGGCGCAAGCGGGGCGGTCAGCGACTACGCCTATGTCGAGACAACCACGTCGAGCCGGTGGACGCCGTGCGCTACGAACAGTGACGAGGGGGACGCGTGCAGATGAACGTGCAAACGAACGAGCCGGCCACCGGGGACGGCTTCGAGGCCATCACCACGCTCGACGGCCTCGGCAGGCACTTGCGGGGGCTACGAGAGAAGTGGCACGTGACTCAAGAGAGCCTCTCCACCAGGACCGGTGCCGTCACGGGGCGTAAGATCCCCCGATCGCGCATCTCCGAGATCGAGAATGCCAAACGTGACTGGGTCACAGAGCGCGAATTACGCGCCTACATGCGTGGCCTCAAGTGCACGCCCCGCCACATCGACCAGGTAGTGACGGTGCTCACACAATGCACAGCGACTCCAGCGAAGGAGCCCCCCACCGGCCCGGATTCTGGTCCGGATGCCGTCGGCTCAGCCACGCCGGACGCCTTCCCTGCCGGATCAGACAGTGCCGACAATGAACCGGCACCGAGGGAGGAGAGTTCCGACGGCGATCCCGTATCCCTGTCGGAACCGTCTCAGCGCCGTTGGCGGCGCTGTCGCATCGCGCTCGCGGCTGCTCTCGCTCAGGTTGTGGTGGCCCTCGCGGGCCTGGGCGTCGGGTTGTCCCTCCGAGGGGAAAGCGGGGACCGGCCGGCATCCGCGGGTAGTCCCACTTCCTTGTTGGTACCGCACAGCGCCCCACTCATAGCGGAAGGCGCCGCCGACCTCGTCAAAAAAGACGCGCCGTTCCCGGACGGCACAGCCGTGCGGGTCGACCAGCGGTCCACCAAGACAGCGGAGAGCCGGAACCGGCCGGCGGGCCGGCGGGATGCCCCCGGTGGTGACGCCCTCCAACAGCTGACCGGGGTCATGCCCCTCGCGCCGTGTGGTGCCGAGCTCACCGACCGGCGTTGGCCGGGCACGGCACCCCACTGCCGCGGCCACGCTCTCGCCGGGCCTGGTTCCCCTGACGCGCACGGCCAGGACGTCGCGGTCGACCGACGCCGCATGGGCGCCCGCTCAGACGAGATGCGCGCCGACCCGCTCGGGGTGTTGGGACGGAACTGTTGCGTCGGTGAATGACAGGTCGGCGTCCGCGGGCGGGACCTGTCGAGGATAGTTTCATGGGACACGTGCATCTCCGGATCGTCAGGATGACCGGTTTTGAGTCGAGTACTGATCTGTTCGGGGGACCACTTGTTTTCCAGTCCTTCATTCACCGCGTCATGCAGCCGGGTTGACGCTACCGGTTTCCGTTCTTTCGGTCATACCTTGTACTGTCGTAACGCTCTTGGGCGGCGGTCGCCCGATATTCGGCGGCGCCGCCATTACGCTCGATCTCGCGTGCGATTGTGCTATGATGTCGGCAGAGTGGCTTCCCGATGAAACGCGCTGATTTCTCCCGGCCCGGCTCCCGGGAGATTATCTCCCGTTCCTGCACGCGCAACGGCTCAGCCCCGCTCGTCAATCATCCCCCGGTAGGTCCCTCGGAAAGGTGGTATCGTAGCAGGATCAAGATCCGCTATAATAATCAACTGTCGTTACGGCCGTTTGAGCCCAAGGTGCGCGTGGCGACAGAACATGTCGCCACGCGCACACAAATGATGATCTCAGCTGTGCCGTCTGGTCGACGGTGATCATTTCGGGGGGAGCGTTGGACGAGGTAGGCGTGGCGGTGGGCGGAATGGCCTCTGCGCGCTTCAGGTCGCGCTTCCGCTATCCGGTGAGGCCTGCTTGTCGGGCGAGCTGGACGAGCTGGGGGTTGCTGCGCCGGTGCAGGGAGATCAGGACCCGCAGCACTTCGCGGCTCATGGGGTGGACCTTCGCCTTCTGGGGAGCGACGGTGAAGGCCTTGACCAGGGATGTTTGCGTGCCGTCCCGGTCACCCAGGTCGAGCTGGGCGCGGGCGGTGTTGGTATAGACGTCGACGAGCCGGGTTGGCGGCAGTCCGGTGTCGTTGCGAGCGAGCTGCTCGGCGAGGCGGACCACCTCGCGGGGGCGGCCGAGATCCCCCTCGGTGGCCAGCACGTGGGTGGCGGTGTTGGCGGGACCGAAGAGCTGGCTATGCACCTGCCAGTCATGCGGGAACTCCTCGGCCGAGGTCCACGCCGCGTGGATGTGCCGCTGCGCCTCGGTTCGGTTGCCCAGCCACCCCGCCAGCGTCATGCCCCGCAGATGCAGCGTGCCGGCGGCGAAGGCCCTCTCCTGACCGGTGAGTGCCCCTTCGGCGGCCACGACGGCCCGGTCCACCACGGTGAGCCCACCCTCGAAGTCCCCACAGTTCAGGAAGGTGCCGGCGCGGTCCCGGGCGGCGACAGCCGCCACCAGCGGGTTGGGTTGCTGACCCGCAGCCCAGCCCTGCCGGAGCGGAGCGACCTCGACCAGGTCCATCCACCGATGCCGTGCGGCCAGCCAGTAGACGTCGCTGTAGACATCGGCCAGCATCGCCCAACCCTGCGGACTGGCCGCGGCGTGCGCGTACGTGGTGACCCGGGTCAGCAGGCCGGGCAGCAAACGCAGCAACCCCGCCAGGTTGGCCTGCCTGCGGAGTGTGATGATCTGGTCCAGCTCGACGCGCAGCTGGGCGGGGTCAACCATGGGCGCCTGGTCGGGAATGTCGTAGCGGCGTACCGCGGTGCGCAGATCCTCCAGCAACAAGCTTTGGTCCTCGGCGATGTCGGCCTCTCCGTACAGCTCACCGAGGGAGATCTGCAGGGCCCGAGCGATCGCCGCCGCGTTGGCCGGGGTGAGCATCCGGTCCCCGAGCTCGATCTTCGACAACAGGCTCGACGACACCCCGGACCGACGCGCCAGCGCCACCTGAGTCAGACCATGCGCCTTGCGCAACTCAACGACACGCGCACCACCAGGGCCAGCGGTACCCATAGACCCAAGTCTTCCACGCGGAAGCTCCCCGTACTCCGCTCTATGTCTGTTTGCGCACCCGCTATCCGGCGAGCCCTGCTTGCCGGGCGAGCTGGACGAGCTGGACGAGCTGAGGGTTGCTGCGCCGGTGCAGGGAGATCAGGACCCGCAGCACTTCACGGATCATAGGGCGGACCTTCGCCTTCTGGGGAGCGACGGTGAACGCCGTGACCAGCGAGGCTTGCGCGCCATCCCGGTCGCCCAGGTCGAGCCGGGCGCGGGCGGTATCGGTGTGGACGTCGACGAGCCGGGTGGGCGGCAACCCGGTGTCGTTGCCGGCCAGCTCCTCGGCGAGGCGGACCACCTCGCGGGGGCGGCCCAGGTCCCCCTCGGTGGCCAACACGTGGGCGGCGGTGTTAGCGGGACCGAAGAGCTGACTATGGGCCTCCAGGTCACGGGGGAACGCCTCGGCCGCGGTCCACGCCGCGTGGATGTGCCGCTCAGCTTCAGCCCGGTCACCCCGCCGTCCCGCCAGCGTCATGCCCCGCAGATGCAGTACGCCTGCGGCGAAGGCCCGCTCCGGGCCGGCGAGCTCCGTTTCGGCGGCCACGATGGCCCGGTCCACCACGGTGAGCCCACCGTCGAAGTCCCCGCACAAGAGGAAGGTGCCGGCGCGATCCCGGGTGGCGAGAGCTGTCAACAGCGAGTTGGGCTGCTGGCCTGCGGCCCAGGCCTGGCGGAGCGGAGCGACCTCGACCAGGTCCATCCACCGATTCCACCCGGCCAGTGCGTAGACGGCGCCGTACACGTCGACCAGCAGCGTCCATCCCTGCGGGCTGGCTGCGGCGTGCGCGTAGGTGGTGGCCCGAGTCAGCAGGCCGGGCAGCATCCGCAGCAGCCCCGCCAGGTCGGCCTGCCCGGTGAGGGTGACGGCCCGGTCCACCTCGACACGCAGCTGGGCGGGGTCAGGCACCGGCGCCTGGTCGGGGATGTCATAGCGGCGTACCGCGGTGCGCAGAGCCGCCAGCAGCACGCTTTGGTCCTCGGCGACTTCGACCTCCCCGTACAACGCGCCGAGGGAGACCCGCAGGGCCCGGGCGATCGCGGCCGCGTTGGCCGGGGTGAGCGTCCGGTCCCCGACCTCGATCTTCGACAACAGGCTCGACGACACCCCAGCCCGACGCGCCAGCGCCACCTGAGTCAGACCACGTGCCTTACGCAGCTCAGCGACACGCTCACCACCAGTACCCATAGGTCCAATTCTTCCACGCGGACGCTTCCCGTACTCCGCCACGTGTCCGTTTAGTCGGCTGTGCACACCGTGTGCAAACTCCACGTTTGCCAGGGTCGTTGACTGGTTTCAGAGGCACACGGACCGGGGGGAACCGAGCATGGCCGGCGAAAGAGCCAACCGGGTGCCCGATAGGGCGCGTCCCGTAGATCTTGCCTTTTGTGATCGACTCTATTGTCGCCGAGCTCGACAGGAGTGCTGTTGAGGGCCGCCTGAGCAGCTCCACTGTCGAACTCGGCGTACTGAGAGCACCCAAGAGCAGGACCGCCTCTCGCTCAGTGATCTACGGGACATGCCCTGATGCCCTACCAGGTCAGCGGCCTAGTTGGGAGATCTGGGCGGTCTGGCCGCCGCTGCGCAGTGGCCCGGGAGACCACCAGCCGGGGCGCACCGCGCTGCCGGTTGTCAGGGTGGGCGCCTCGGCATCGGGGACTCGGGGCTGGATGACCATCAGCTTGCCCCAGTCGGTGTCCCAGTTCTCCTTGAGGTAGGTCGGCACCTCCTGCTGGGTGGCCAGAATCTGCAGCCAGCCGATCGGGCCACCGGCCTCCGCCGAGGACCAGGTCTTGCTGTCATCGGCCAGCATCTTGTTGGGCAGCAGCCGGTACTGAGGCACCTCGGCGATGCCGTCGCGGATCGCGAACGGGCGCACGCACGGGTGCACGAACCCCACCGGCCAGTCCAGGAACACCGGGGGTGTGGGGGCCACCAGGTCGGTCAGCGAGCTCAGCACGGGCACGCGAGGCGCGGAGAACGCCAGCCATCCCTCATCAGTGACGTCGGCGTCGGTGGCGATCAGCCGCACGGCGTCCGCCCCGGCGGCCCGACCGGTCAGCCCGAGCCGGTAGTCTCGCCATCCCGGCCCGCCGGCGGTCGCCCGTCCGCCGATCGGGATCTGGTCGACGACGCGGAACCCGCGTTCGGTGCGGTAGGCGAACTCGGCGACCAGTGGTGTGGTGGGGGACAGCTTCCCGGCGACCGAGATCACCACCGGAGCCCGGCCCTGGCGAGCCGCGACGGGCAGCGCGTACCAGGTGGTGCGCAGGTTCCCGGTGCCGGGGCTGTCGGGGGAGAAGCTGCTCCAGATCGGGATCTCCGCGCCACCCAGTCCCGACGGCGGCGCGTCGACGGGGTTGTCCCCGTCGCTGCCCGGCTTCGGGATGCGGTCACCTCGGGTGCCGACACCCTGCCTGTCCGTCTTGCCGGGACCCGAGGACAGCTGGCCCACCGGGAACTGGTTGAGCTCGAAGCCGCGCTGCAGCGGGATGTCTGCGAGCAGCGTGCCGCGCAGCGGGCGCAACGCGCCGGCGCGCCGGTCAGGCTCGACGGACACCGCGTCGGTGAGGTTGCAACTGTGCCCGGTGATGTGAGCGATGTTGGCCGCGGCCATGCTGTAGCCGTCGCGCTGCTTGTGCATGGCCTTGACCATGGCGCCGACCTCGGCGAGCACCAACAGGCCGCAGAACACCGCCAGCGGAGCCGACCCGATCCGTAACGCCCGCCGCCGCCCGTGGCGCCGGTCGGGTCCGGCGGGCGCCGGCGGGAGCGGCGGCGGCGCGCCGGGCTCGTGCCGCAGCCCCTCGACCACCGCGATCAACCCGGCCAGCGCGGCGCCCACGATCAGCAACGTGCTCGCCTGGATGCCGTCCACCGACGGCGGCTTGTCGAACCAGGGCACCCCGTACTGCGAGACGTACCAGGGCGCATTGGGCCCGGTCGAGGACATCGCCAGGATCACCAGCAGGCCGGACAGGAACCACCACCGGTTACGCGCCGAGCGAAGCACCGTGGAGCTGGTGGCCAGCGCGGTGAGCGCGGCCAGCGCGGCGCCGATCGACGCGAAGGCCCCGAAGTGGTGCGTCCACTTGGTCGGCGTCAGCGCGAGCAGCACCAGCGACACCCCCGCGGTGCCGATCAGCCGGCGGCTCGGACCCAGACCGGCGCCCGGGATGCCACCCCGGCGCAGCAGCACCGCCAGGCTGGTGCCCAGGCACAGCAGCAGCAGCAGAACCGGGAAGCGACGGGCCAGCGCCCCGTCGGGCATGTCGCTGAACAGCTCCTCGTAGCGGATCGGCTCCTGGAACCAGGACAGGTTGGGCCCGATCTCGGTGCGGACCCGGGTGGCTTCCAGGACCCCCGCCAGCGTCTGGTCGGCGAAGCTCACCACCAGGACCAGCAGGCCGGCACCGAGCAACGGCCCGATCACGGCGGACCATCCGGAGGCGGCCGCGTACCGGCGCAGCAGTCGCACCAGCGGTCGCAGCGCCACCAGGAACGGCGCGACCGCGATGAAGCCGGTCGGCGTCGCGGCGACGGTGAAGGCCGCCGCCAGCAGGCCTAGCGCCAGCGGCAACATCCGGCGGGTGGCCACCGCCCGCTCCACCGCGCACAGCACGAGTATCGAGCCGATGGCGACCTCGGGCTCCAGCCGCAGCCCGTTGTTGTAGGGCAGCCAGAAGGCCAGGAACACTGCGGCGGCGGCCCAGCCGGCGGCGGCGCTGCGACGCACCTCCCGGCCCAGCCGGGGCATCACCTCCCGACTGATCAGCATCCAGCTGAGGCAGCCCATCGCGAAGGAGGGCAACCGCAGCCACGGTGGCACCGTGCTGATCTGCGCCCAGTACGCGTACAGCTCGTAGGGCCAGCTGAAGGGCGCCTCCGGGACGTTGAACCATCGGTAGTAGTTGCCGACGTACCCCATCCCGGAGCTGGTGCGGATCATCGTGAGGATGTAGCCGTCGTCGGAGGTGATCCCGCCGATGACCACCCACACGGCCAGCACCGCGATCACCCCGGCATCCCGCCCGGTGGGCCGCCACCAGCCCGAGGGCAGCAGCCGCGGCGCCCGGCGACCGATCCGCCCGTCCAGCCGGTGCACCAGGACCAGGCTGACCAGCACAGCCAGCGCGGCCAGCGCCATCGCGGTGAGCTTGACCGGATGGGGGACGGACTGGAAGCGGGTGTCCACGGTGATCCGCACCGCCAGCCCGGTCACCGGGTCCCGCTGTGCCTCGAACGCTGAGTAGACGCCGGTCACCTGCGGTCGGACGTCCTGGTCGACCTTGACGAACCGGGTGGGGCCGGCCGAGGCCGTGGTGCCCCTGGCGTCGGAGGCCACCTGGATCATGCACCGGCCCGGCGACGTCGGGACGGTGCTCAACAGGATGTTGCCCAGCGGCTGCCCTCGGCTGATCAGGGTCAGCTTCCCGCCCGCCACCTGCAGCACCATTCCCACCGCGGCACCGTCGGGCGACCCGGGTGGGGTGGTGGCCAGCAGGGAGGCCGGCCGCGTCGACCGAGCGTCCACCGAGGCGGCCGCCGCACACGGGATCGTGGCGGTCAGGTTCTGCGGCTGGAAGGTGACCAGCGGCGCGTCGACCGGGGCGAGGTGTCCCGGGCGCGGCCAGGTGATCACCACGGTGTGCTGGACCACGGGCAGCAGCGGTACCGCGACGGCGAGCAGCGCGCCGAGCAGACCGAGCACCGCGGCGGCGAGCCGGAGCGCCTTGGGGGCGCGGTCGACCACGCCGCCAGTGCCGGGGTCGTCCTCGGCGGCCTCATCACCGGTACGCGACAGGCGGCGCGGGATCCCGATGTGCCCGGATGTCAGCACGCCAGGAGGTTAGCCCAATGGGCCTAGCGCCTGACGACCCGTCCCCGGCCCTGACCTGAGCCTTACGCCGGCACCGTGCGCTCAGTACCGGTAGAAGCGCTCCGCGCGTCCCTGGCGAAGCAGCGTGAGCCACTGGCGGAAAGCTCGCGGGTCTCGTTTGGTGCCCAGGAAGTACAGCCCGAACCGGAACACCTCGAGCATTCCGATTCGGCGCATCCCCGGCTGGGAGAGCAGGTAGCCGCGGTTGCGGTAGGTGTAGTAGCGCTTGATGTCATCAGCGGGGTCCTGGGCGTGGAAGTGCCCGCGCAACATCGGTTTGAACTCCGCTGAGCCGTCCGGGTGCGCGTAGGAGGCCCGCAGTGTCGTGCCGAAGCGCAGCCCGGAGCGGACCACCCGGCGGTGCATCTCCACCTCGTCACCCCGGACGAACAGCCGGTAGTCCGGGACGCCGACGACGTCCAGCGCGTCAGCGCTGAACAGCGCGCCGTTGAAGAAGCTCGCGATGCCGGGCAGGAAGTCGGTCCCCAGCTCGCTGCGCCGCCGCTTCCAGGTCAGCCCCCGCCGCAACGGGAACGCCAGCCGCTCCGGGTCGTCGATGTTGACGACCACCGGGGAGATCACCGCGAGGTCCCGGCGCCGGGCCTCCTCGAGCAGGGTCTGCAACACCCGGACGTCCGCGGGGCATCCGTCGTCGTCAGCCAGCCAGACCCAGTCCGCGCCGAGCGCCAGGGCGTGCAGGATGCCCAGCGCGAACCCGCCCGCACCACCGAGGTTGCGCTTGGAGGGCAGGTAGGTGGACGGGATCGGGCAGTCCAGGACGACCTCCTCGGCGGGGTCCTCCGGCCCGTTGTCCACCACCACGAGATGGTCCGGCACCCGGGTCTGCTCCGCGACCACGGCGAGCGACTTGCCCAGCAGCTCCCGCCGATGCCGAGTCACCGCGACCACAACCACCATGCTCATCTGGCGACTCCCCCATCGGCAACTGCATTCAGCGGGCTCAGCAGTCTGATTGTCGGCTCGGCCGACGGCGTGGTACGAGCCGGCCGGGTGACCACGCCACGCCCGCGCGATGCGGCGGCGGTCATGGGAGCGCCCCGGCGACGCGGTCCTTGTAGTGGGACAGTACCTGGTGCAGGTCGCCCTGCTCGCGGATCTCTCCGTGGTCCAGCCACAACGCGGAGGTGCACAGCTCGACGAGGAACTCCTCGGAGTGCGAGGCGAACACCAGGATCCCGGACCGCTCGACCAGCGCGGTGAGCCGGTCGCGAGCCTTCTCCAGAAACGCCGCGTCCACCGCGCCGATGCCCTCGTCGAGCAGCAGGATCTCCGGGTCGATGCTGGTCACCACGCCCAGCGCGAGACGGACCCGCATGCCGGTCGAGTAGGTGCGCAGCGGCATCGACAGGTAGTCGCCGAGCTCGCTGAACTCGGCGATCTCCTCGGTGCGGGTCTCCATCTGCTTGCGGGTCATGCCGAGGAACAGCCCGCGGATGATGATGTTCTCATATCCGGAGATCTCCGGGTCCATGCCGACACCGAGGTCGAAGACGGGGGCGACTCTCCCGGCGATCCGTGAGATGCCCGTGGTCGGCTCGTAGATCCCGGACAGCAGCCGCAGCAGGGTGGACTTGCCCGCCCCGTTGTGCCCGACCAGGCCGACCCGGTCGCCGTGGCGCAGTGTCAGGGTGATGTTCCGGAGCGCCTCGATGACCGGCACCTTGCTGTCGATCCCGATCCTGCCGCCGGCCCGCCCCATGGTGCCCAGTAAGGCCTTCTTCAGCGACCTGGCCTTCGCGTCGAAGATCGGGAAGTTGACGCAGGCGCCGCGCACGTCGATGGACACCATTGTGCTATCACACCCAGTAGGAGACTCGAGCCCGGTAGTTGCGCAGGACCAGCAGCGCTGCCGCCCACCCCAGCACAGTGATGGCCAAGGTCACCACCCAGTGCCGAAGCTCGAAGGACTCACCGATCATCGGTCGGCGCAGGATCTCGACGAAGTGCAGGAACGGGTTGATCTCGGCCAGCCGGGCCCGCTCACCGACCGCGCCGCCCTTGCTCCTGAGCTGCTCGTAGTCCCACACGATCGGCGTCATGAAGAACATCAGGGTGACGACGCTGGCGGCCACCGGGGGGACGTCCCGGTACCGGGTGGCGATGACTCCGATCACGATCGTCACCGCGGCACCGTTGAGCACGATCACCGCCAGCGCCGGCACCGCCAGCAGGATGCCCCACCCCAGCGGGCGCGGGAAGATCAGGATCAGCGCGAGCCAGACCAGCACGTTGTGCCCGAAGAACAGCAGCTGTCGCCAGACCAGCCGAAAGACGTGCACGCTCAACGGCGCGGGCAGGTGCTTGATCAGGCCCTCGTTGCGGATGAAGATCTCCGCGCCCTCGTTGACACAACCCGCCATGAACTGCCAGATGATCAGTCCGACAGCCAGGTAGGGCAGGAAGTCGTGCAGTTGCTGGCCGAGCAGCGCCGCGTAGAGGACGCCCATGCCCAGCGCCTGGATGCCCAGGCTGATGGTGATCCAGAATGGGCCGATCACCGAGCGCCGGTAGCCCTGCTTGATGTCCTGCCAGCCCAGGTGCCCCCACAGCCCACGCTGCAGCCACCCGGCCCGTAGGTCACCCACCGCCCGCTCCCAGCTCCGGGAGCCTGCGATCTCAGGTGCCGCCGCAGTGCACTGCATGATCCGCGAGAATACCCGGACGGATCCCTCGACAGCGGGCGCGGGCGCCGAGGTACCCCCTCGAGCCGCACACAGCGGGTGCGCTCAGCCTGTCGAGCTCGGCGCATACAGAGCATCGCGACGCGGTGCGGACGTGCTCACTCACGTCGCCAGCGCCCCCATCCGGTCGGTGATCTTCCTGAGCGCGGCCGGCGGATCGGTCTCAAGCGTGGCGGCCGCCTGCCGGTAAGCGTCGTCGGCTTGAGTTCAAACGGTGCGCGCGATACCGCCCTTGACCTGGGGCAGATGCAGAATCCCGACCTCGCCCACCCCGAGTGGGAACCGCAGTTCGTCGACTATCTCTACCTCTCGTTCACCAACGCCACCGCCTTCAGCCCCACCGACGTCATGCCGCTGTCCCGGTGGGCCAAGCTGACCATGCTCGGACAGTCCCTGGTCTCGCTGGTCACCTTAGCTCTCGTCATCGCCCGTGCGGTCGACATCCTCAGATAACAGGCCCCGACGTCCGGCAAAGACGAGATGTTCGCGCGCACCGATGTCGCCGAGAGTCCATGGTATGTCGTGGACAGCGAGGACAAGCGGCGGGCGCGTATCAACATGATGGCTCCCAGCGGCCACTGCGGGAGGCACAGACCTACGTTCCCGACCACACCGCCGCGCCGGCGTGAGCTTCGCTGTCCGCGGTAGCCGGCGGACATCGGCGACCACGCTGGGTGCCACACCCGCCGCGATACGCCAGGCCTTGAGCACGGGTGTCTGGGGTAGGTTGGGGTGGCCCAGATGAGGCGGACGCCGCGCTCGGGCCCCTCTGGGGTGGAAAGCTGCCGGTGGCGTGGGTTCGTTCCGCTGGTCAGGTCGTTCGTTTCGGTGCGGGGGAGCAGCGTCATACCCAGGCGGAGTGTGGGGAGTTCGGTGAGCTTGCGGGAGGGTTCGCCGGCCGGGGTCCGCCTGGTGATCAGGTGGCGGTGCCAGGCCGGCAGGGGGGCTCAACACGCCATGTCCGTCCGCGTCGGCCCGGCATTCATCCCCACTAGCGTCGGCACTACCGTCCCCCGGTGACAGCTCGATCCCCCGAAGCCGTGGCGGTGCGCTGGTGCGCTGAGGCCAAGGTTCAACACCGAGGACCTCTCCAGTGGCGCGGGAAAACCGGCCGCGACGGTAGCGCCGGATCGTAAACGGGCACGGCGGTGGGCTGTGGCGCAGCCCCAGTAGGGACGATCACGCTGCCCGACACCAGGGCACCATCCGCACCAGCTCGTGCCCAGGCCGCCGGACGATCAACCCCAGTGGCGTGAACCAGGGAGGGTGAGATGAACTGGACATGGAACATCCGTACCCGCGACGGGGCGATGAACGGGCTTGAGTTCGCCCGTTGCACCACCGCCGGCGGGTTCGCTCGAGTGCTTGTCCACGCCGCACCGGCAAAAGCGAAGATCGAAATTTTCGCCGGCGACGACCGGGTCGTGGCCCGTGGCGATCTCGACCGCCACGGTGACTACTCCCCGATGACCTTGGTCGAACTCGAGGGGTCGACGCTGCGCCGCAGCGAGGTGTGGCCCACCGAGGAGCTTTACGGGCTACCCGTGCTGCTCGCCGGCGGCGAGGTAGGCATTCTCCAGAAGTGGCATCACGCCGAGGACCACAGTTGGTGGCGGTGGTCCCTGGAGTTCTCCAACCACACCGGCCGTCCTGACGACTGGGCACCACCTGGCCGGCAGATCCACCGCTGACAGCTCGGCGTCGCGGACCGCCCCCACCGGCGTTCGGCGAGGGTGGCCATCCTCGCCGGCGTCGCTGTCCACCGCGTAGGCGTGTCGCGCTAGGTGCAACGCCTCACGCCGATCGTCGGTGAGCTGGGCTGCGGTGGATTCCATGGCTTGGCCGCTGGGGTAAGTAGCGTGGAGCAGCCTGTTGTGTGGGGGTTAGTTATCACAGTACAGCGTCAGGGCCCAGCTCGATCATCGACCGGGCACACAGCGGCTCCGGGCGGCACCAACGGTGCGCAGGAGAAGGGGGCCCGGCCGTTCGGCCGGGCCCCCGCGAGGGAATGAACCTGTCTTGACTCCTTGATGTACACCGAAACGTCGCGGCGGCCACCTCCATCTCGACCGTTCCTCAACCTCCTGTGTTCTCTTGTGCACCTGCCCTTTGCGCCGCCTCGCGCGAGCGCTTCTCGGACCGTCCACCGTTGTTGTCGGCGCATTTTGTATCACCCGCGCCCAGCGCCGTCAAGCCCCGAACCGGATCCTCGGAGCTGACCCGCCCCGACAACACCCTCGGAGCGGCGCTCGATCCGTGAAGCGATCCGCACCCTGGCCAGCGGGCCTGGCGCGGGGGACTGCCGATCCCTCACTGTGGTGGCGGGTGCGACTGTCAAGCCGGGGGTGGCCCCGAGGGGTGCAGCTCGACGTTCTCGCCGTAGGCCGGGGCCCGGTGGGGTGCTCGGTGATGCCGGTGACCCACAGCCGGTTCGGTCCTTCGACGGTGAAGTTTCGGTTGACCAGGTCCGAGCTGGGTTGGGCGTTCAGGTGGCGGACGGTGCAGCCGCGGCGTCGGCGCCGGTAGAGGCCCTGGATGCCGGCCTGGTGCATCAGCCTGATACCAAGACCCTTCGCCGACTCAGCGATCGGTTTGGCCCCCTGACGGGCCAACTCAGCGCATGACTACGAAACTCAGGAGGATGGGGAGCAGGCACGGCATGATCCTTCCTGATGGCCGAGGCCGTCTCAGGTCGGGTGTCCGTGCTACGGGGGGAGGCTCACCCTTGTCCCGCTCTCCTGATCTGGTGGGCTGGTGTTGCCTTTCAGCCGGCTCGGGTGGGGAAGCGTTTCCAGACGCGGTGGGTCCTGAGGAGGTCGGTGAGTTGTTCGAGGACGTCGGTCGGTGTGTTCGCGAGGACGATTCCTGGGGCGTCGGTCGGGCAGCCGGTGGCGGCGAGGACGTCGGCGGCAGCACCCCAGCCGCCGATGGTCTTGGCGTGGCGGAACGCTTCGGCGAGCATGAGCAGGATGCGGGGGTCCACTGCCGCGTTGGGTCCGGTGGTTTTCGCGTCGAGGGGGGCTTGGGCGTCATGTGCTGGGGCGACAGGGCCGCCGGCGATGAGGAGAGCATCGAACTCGATGGATCGGGCCGTGAGGAATGTGCGTTGGACGGGCAGCGGTGTGTCTCGCCCGCCGCTAAGCATGCCGGCTTTCGGCGCGATGATCAGCGGCACCATCCCGGCGGCGAAGATTTCCCTCCGGACTGTGCGCAGGTCCTTCAGGTCTGGGTCATCGCCGACGACGATGCCGATGATGCGCCCGGTCACCGGCCAGCTCTGACCGATCTGAGACAGGGCCGCACTGGGCTCCACGTCCGCCAGCTTTTCCGTCGGCTTGGGTGCCGGCAGGTCCAAACCCTCGGCGACCCCGGCGCAGAGGCCGGGATCGATGTTGGCGAGCACCTGCAGCATCCGTTCCCGGATCGCGGTCTCATAGCACTTGCCGAGTTCGAAGGTGAACGCCTGGATCGTGTGGTCTTTCTCAACGGGGGAGAGGCTGAGCCAAAACATCCGCGGTTGACTGTAGTGGTCAGCGAACGATGCGGGTTTCTCCCGCACCGCGTGCCCCGCGGCGACGACGCTGGGCACGTCGACGAACGCGCCGAGGTCGTCCCCAGCGAGGAACGGGCAGCCACCGTCGAGTGACTGCGGCCGATAAGGGGCGACACCGGAGTGCACCGCGTCCTGGTGGAGTCCGTCGCGGAGCATGTCGTTGACCGGCACGTGGGGTCGATTGATCGGAATCTGGGCAAAGTTCGGCCCACCGAGGCGGGTGAGTTGCGTGTCGAGGTAGGAGAACATCCGGGCGGCCAGCAGCGGGTCGTCGGTGACGTCAATCCCGGGCACGAGATGACCGGTGTGGAAGGCGACCTGTTCGGTCTCGGCGAAGAAGTTCGTCGGGTTGGCGTTCAGCGTCATCATGCCGATCGGCTGAACGGGGGCCAATTCCTCCGGGACCAGCTTCGTCGGGTCGAGCAGGTCGATGCCCTCGAACATCTGGTCCTCGGTGTCGGGGAAGGTCTGGATCCCCAGCTCCCATTGCGGGAACGCGCCCGCCTCGATCGCGTCGGCCAGGTCACGGCGGTGGAAGTCCGGGTCGACACCGGCTGCGATCTGGGCCTCCTCCCACACCAGCGAATGCACCCCTGCCGTCGGTTTCCAGTGGAACTTCACCAGGGTCGTGTTGCCTTTGGCGTCCACCAACCGGAAGGTGTGCACCCCGAAGCCCTCCATCGTGCGCCACGAGCGGGGCAGGCCGCGGTCGGACATGTTCCACAGCGTGTGGTGGGTGGCCTCGGTGTGCAGCGACACGAAATCCCAGAACGTGTCATGAGCGCTCTGAGCCTGCGGGATCTCCCGATCGGGATGAGGCTTCGCGGCATGCACCACGTCGGGGAACTTGATCCCGTCCTGGATGAAGAACACCGGGATGTTGTTGCCCACCAGGTCGAAGTTGCCCTCTTCGGTGTAGAATTTCGTCGCAAACCCCCGGGTGTCACGCACCGTGTCCGCCGACCCCCGCGAGCCCAGTACAGTGGAGAACCGGACGAACACCGGCGTCTGGACACCCTTGGCCAGAAACCTCGCTCTGGACAGCTTCGCGGCGGACCCGTAAGACTCGAACACCCCATGTGCCGCCGCCCCCCGGGCGTGCACGACCCGCTCCGGGATGCGCTCATGATCGAAATGCATCACCTTCTCCCGCAGATGGTGATCACGCAGTAACGTCGGACCCCGCACCCCCGCCGTCAGGGAGTGATCGGTCTCCCGCAACCGGACCCCCTGCGCCGTCGTCAGATACGAACCCTCCTGCGCCCGCGGCCACTCCAGCCCCTCCACCACAACACCGGTAGCCGACACCACCGCCGGAGCGCTCTGATCCGCCTTCGGCGGCAACGGCGCACGCGGCTCGGTCGGCTCCGCCACCGTCGGAGGCTCAACGCCCGGCACCCCGGGAACCAACTCCTCCGACGCGACAGCGGCGGACTTCTTCGACGGCATCAGACCTCCAAGTCATCGCGCGGCGACCACCACCACGCGACCTCCGCATACCCCACCACACAGCCGACCAACCCCACTCCCGCGCGGATCACGCACAATCACGACACCACCAGAATCGGCCGCTACACCAAAGGCTGTTGGCGGCCACGAGATCCTGAACCCGCGCACCGGCCGCAGCCGGGACTTCAACCGTCCATGATCGGTTTTGATCGGGTCGTCCGCGTACGTCTCCATGACATGGCAGGCGGGGGGCACCAGCTCATCCAGTACCCGTGGGTAAGCCTGTGCCCGGTCGGTCGTCACCTCAGTGGGAGGTGTGCCGTGCCGCAGCGCGCGGGCGAAGAACCGGCGGGTGGCCACCAGATCCGGCGACCCTGACATAGGTCCCCTCGACGAACCAGCGATCTCCCGGGGCGTGCGCCGGCAGGGCCGCGCCACGTCGATGAGCGGTGGCGTGAACCGCTGCACCCAGCGGTAGACCGTGGCGTGACCCCCCACCACACCGTGGCGTGACCCACCACCACACCCCGCTCGGACAGCCGCTCCTCGACATCACGGTAAGACAGTCCGTAGCGCAGGTACCAGCGCACCGCCAGCACGATGACCTCACGAGGGAACCGGAACCCAGCAGAGCCGGACCCCGGCGGAGGCACTCGACGGTGACGACAAGCACAGCCTGCCCCAGCCAGTGATCCGCCAACGCAACAGTCCCGCTTCGCTGCCAGGCGTAGCTGCGGGTCACGGTCCTTCTCGCGACTCTGCCGGAGCCCTGGGTAGTCGCGCCGTTACAAATTGGTCACTGTGACACGATTGCCGTTCCACGGCTTGGTAACCATGCGCAGTAACGCTGCCGGTCCTTCGTGCGACTGTTGAGGCAGAACTACGCGGAAGGGGTTGCGTGAAACGGTTAGCCCACACGGCAAGTGTCACTTTTTGCCCGCCTGCGGAGTAGGTGACGTTTAGGGGACGTTCATGCGCCGGCATGGACCTGCTTACGGGCGACCCCTTCCCGGAATATCAATTTTTTCGGCGCCCTGTGACGACGGGCGGGCACCGATGATTCCCTCGGCTGGAGAGAGCTATGCGTATTGTCGTCACCGGAGGTGCGGGTTTCATTGGGTCGCACATATGTGATTTTCTGTTACACCGCAACGACAGTGTTGTCTGTATCGATGACCTGTCGACGGGCAACCTGGCCAATATCAGCGACCTACTGAGCAATCGGTGGTTCCGCTTCGTTCGGGCCGATGTGTCCGCTGGGCTTGAGGTGCATGGGCGCGTGGATGCCGTGGCCCATTTTGCCAGTCCCGCCTCGCCGCCGGACTACCTGCGGCGCCCATTGGAGACGTTGGCTGTAGGCAGCCGTGGTACGGAGAACGCATTGCGTCTGGCGGATCGTTCGGGCGCCCGCTTCGTGCTGGCCTCGACCAGTGAGGTTTATGGGGACCCAGTCGAGCACCCACAGCGTGAGGGCTACTGGGGAAACGTCAACCCGGTGGGACCTCGCAGTGTGTACGACGAGGCTAAAAGATACGCAGAGGCGGTGACGATGGCGTACCACCGTCACCGCGGCGTGAACACAGGAATCTTACGGATTTTCAATACGTATGGACCTCGAATGCGTCCGGGGGACGGCCGTGTCGTGTCGAGCTTTATTACCCAGGCTCTGAACGGCCAGGCTCTCACGATCTACGGCGACGGCACACAGACCCGCAGTTTCTGCTATGTTGACGACCTGGTCCGCGGCGTCGTCAGCATGATTGACTCGGACGAGGTGGGCCCGATCAACCTGGGCTGTCCCGACGAGCGCACCGTCGCTGAGCTGGCCGAGCTGGTGCTGAAGCTGACGGGGTCGCACTCGGTGGTGCAGTACTACCCACTGCCAACCGACGACCCCACGCGCCGCCGTCCCGATATTACCCTCGCGACAGCGCGACTGGGCTGGTGTCCGGAGGTGTCCACTGAGGAGGGCTTGCAGCGCACCAGCGCCTGGTTCCGCTGCCAGGACACTCGTGCTGCTGCGGCGGCCCTGGTCGGTGGCCAGCTCGACGGACAATCCCCGCCACGTTTATCGGAGATCTCGTGGTCTGACCCTGTAGTCGGCCCGCAAGGCCAGCAGCGCTCTCGGCCTGCTGCCGACGTGGGCGATCCCACCATCCAGGACGACTGCGGCGCTCATCGCCCTGCTCTTCAAGGCGAGTTCACCACCACAGCCGTCACGACGTCGGGCTCTACCTGCTTGGCGGACTGACCTACGCGCTCATGCCCTGACGGCGCGGGCGGTTGGCGCAAGACGAAAGGCCTGACATGACGAATGGATCGACGATTCTAGTGACCGGCGGCGCCGGTTTCATCGGCAGCCATACCTGCCTGGCGCTGCTCGACTACGGCTACGAGGTGGTGGTGGTCGACAACCATGACAACAGTTCGCCTATGGCCCTGGAACGGGTGCGGAAGCTGGCTGGGCGTCCGCTGACTGCGTACGACGTCGACATGCGGAACCGCGACGCACTCGACGGGGTGTTCGCTGCCCACCCCGTCGAGGCTGTGATCCACTTCGCGGCCAGGAAAGCGGTCGGGGAGTCGATGCGGATGCCACTGGCCTACTACGACACCAACGTCGGTGGCACCGCGACGCTGTTGCGGGTCATGGCCGCCTACGGCGTGCAGAAGATGATATTTTCCTCCTCCTGCTCGATCTACGGCAATGCGCTGCGGCTACCCCTCGACGAGGACTCACCCGCGCGCCCGACCAATCCTTACGCCCGCTCCAAATGGATCTGCGAGCAGTTGATGGCCGACGCATGCGTCGCCAACCCGAAGCTGAGCGTCATCGCCCTGCGGTACTTCAACCCGATCGGTGCCCATCCCAGCGGCGAACTGGGGGAAGATCCAAAGAGCGTACCCAACAACCTCATGCCGTACCTGGCGCAGGTCGCCATCGGCCGCCTCGACAAGGTGACCGTGTTCGGCGCGGACTATCCGACACCTGACGGCACGTGCGTACGCGACTACATCCACGTTGTTGACCTCGCCGACGGTCACCGACTCGCTATTGAGCACCTAACCGACGAGACCGGCCTGCGCGTGTTGAACCTCGGCACGGGTGTGGGCGTGTCGGTGCTCGAGCTCGTCACCGCCTTCGGCGAAGTGTGTGGCACACCGCTGCCGCATCGAATCGCGGCGCGTCGCCCCGGCGACGTGCCCGAACTCGTCGCCGACTCCCGCCGGGTGGAGCGGGCCTGGGGCTGGCGCACCACCCGTGACATCGCCGTGATGTGCACCGACGCCTGGCGCTTTCAACAGCTCAACCCGACCGGCTACGGCTCCTGACGACTATTCACCTGAGGAAGCACTCCCATGCGCGTCACCGTCATCGGCACCGGCTACCTGGGCGCCGTTCACGCCGCCTGCATGGCCGAGTCCGGGCATGAGGTCCTTGGTCTCGACGTCGACCCCGCCAAACTCGCCGCCCTCTCTGAGGGCCGCCCACCCTTCTTCGAGCCAGGCCTGCCCGAGCTCCTGCGGCGCACCGTGGACTCCGGCGCGCTAAGGTTCACTGACTCGCTGCGGGAAGCAGGCGAGTTCGGCGAGGTCCACTTCGTGTGCGTCGGTACGCCGCAGCAGCCCGGCTCCTATGCCGCCGACCTGCGTCACGTCAACGCGGTGATCGACGGCCTGGCACCGCATCTGCGGTACGGCAGCCTCGTAGTCGGCAAGTCCACCGTTCCGGTGGGTACGGCCGCCCGGCTCGCCGTCCGCATCGCCGAGCTCGCCCCGACCGACGCCGACACCGAGCTCGCGTGGAACCCGGAATTCCTCCGCGAGGGCTTCGCCGTGCAAGACACGTTAGGCCCCGACCGCCTCGTCGTCGGCGCCGTGTCGGAGCGGGCTCACGCCGTGCTGCGTGAGGTGTACGCCCCGATGCTCGACGCCGGGACCCCGTACATCAGCACGGACCTGGCCACCGCCGAGCTCGTCAAGGTGGCGGCGAACTCCTTCCTGGCCACCAAAATCTCGTTCATCAACGCGATGGCCGACGTGTGCGACGCCGCCGGCGGCGACGTGGTCACCCTGGCCGACGCACTTGGGTACGACACTCGAATCGGTCGCCGCTTCCTCACCGCCGGCATCGGCTTCGGCGGCGGCTGCCTGCCCAAGGACATCCGGGCGTTCATAGCGCGCGCAGACGAACTCGGCGTCGGCGATATGCTGCGCTTCCTCCAGGAGGTCGACCAGGTCAACATGCGGCGGCGCCAGCGTGCAGTCGACCTAGCCCGCGAGTTCGTGGGCGGGTCTTTCCTCGGCACGAACATCACCGTGCTGGGGGCGGCGTTCAAACCCGACAGTGACGACATCCGGGACTCGCCGGCTGTGAGCATCGCCGCAGGGCTGCAGCTGCAGGGCGCCCACGTGCGGGTGCACGACCCCCAGGCCATCGACAACGCCCGCGCTGCGTTCCCAGGACTCGACTACGCGCTCGAGGTCGGCAAGGCCTGCGAGCAGGCGGACCTGGTGTTACACCTCACGGAGTGGCAAGAGTACCGGCAACTTGACCCTGCGCAGCTCGCCGAAGTCGTGCGGGCCACACGGATCCTCGACGGGCGCAACGCCCTGGATGTGCGGCGGTGGCGCCAGGCCGGCTGGACCGTGCGGGCACTCGGACGTTCGTTGCGCTGAGAACGCGACGCGCGCCACGCCGCAAAGCTCACACGCTCACCCGCTGAGGAGGGGCAGTGTCAACGGCACACCTTACCGCCGAGATGGTTGAACGGGTCCGGGTGAAGAAGGTCATGACGCCTAGCCAGGAAAGGTGGTATTGGGCCATCGTCGCCTTCTGGGTGGCCGTGAACAGCTACTACTGGACCTGGTGGGCGCAGGCCGGGCATGTCGGTGACCCTATTACCTTCACCGTCGTCTCGCTAGCCATGTTCTACATCTTCACGCTGCTGCCATCCGCTTACCTGTTCTTTCTCGGGCTCATGCGTCATCCACTGCACATTGACGTCCGACGAGCCGAGGAAAAGGGCGTCGTGCAGCGTGTTGCGGTGATCAGTTTGACGGTTCCCGGCGCCGAGTCTCTCCAGATCGTGGAACGCCAAATGCGTGCGATGAAGCGGATCCGCTATCACCACGACAGTTGGATCCTGGTCGACAAAGAGGACTCACCCGAGATCGCGAGACTGGCCCGGGAGCTCGGCGTCAACTACTTCTCACGGCACGACGTGGACACCTGGGGCGCGGAGCAGGTCTCCGCCTGGAACCAGCCGCAGGCTCCCTTCGCGGCGAAGACCAAGGCGGGCAACGTGAACAGTTGGCTCGACGCCTTCGGCGAAAGGTACTCGCACTTCACCCAGTTGGACATCGATCACACACCGGTTCCAGGTTACCTGGATCAGGTTCTGGGCTACTTCGTCGACCCGCTGGTCGCGTGGGTACAGGCACCGAGCGTCTACGGGAACCACGAACTCTGGACCGCGCGTGGTTCGTCCGAGCAAGAGCTTGTGTTGCAGGGTCCGCTGCAGATGGGTTTCTTCGGCTTCAGTCGCACCCCGTTCATCATTGGTAGCCACTGTACCTATGACGTGCAGGCGATCATGAGGATCGGTGGTTTTCAACCCACCCGGGCCGAAGACCATCTCGATACCGTCTGCCTTGCGGCACAGGGCTATGAAGGCGTCTACACGCCGGAGATTCTCGCGACGGGCGATGGGCCGGAGAACTTTGAGACCTACTTGGCCCAGCAGTTCGCCTGGGCGTACTCCATGATCCAGGTATTACTCTCCTATACGCCACGCTTGATACGCGAATACTCGATCAGGCGGGGGTTCCAGTTCCTCTTCGTGCAGACCTGGTACACCTTCTGGTCATTGTCCATGCTGATGCTTTTCGCAGCTCCGCTGCTCACCCTCACGTTGAACGACCCGATCGCCAACGTAAGCTACTGGGCGTTCCTAGGGCACCTCCTGCCGGTGTCGTTCGCGTCGAGCGCAACCTGGCTCTGGAGCCGCAGGTGGCAGTTCCCGCAGAATCTGCGGCTCTCCTGGCGCGGCGTTGTCCTGCATATTGCGCGTTGGGTGGTGGTGCTCAGCGCGTTTATCCAGGTGGTGCTTCGCGTGAAAAAGCCGTACATGATTACGGTCAAGGGCATGGGGGGCATCCCCCGGTTCCCGCTTGCGGTCCTCGTGCCCTACATCGGGCTCGTCGGACTATCGCTCGGCGTCTGCTGGTTCTACCTCGGCGTTTATGGTGGAGGACCTTCACAAGGATATCTGTTTTTTGCACTCAAGGGCGCGATGTTGTTCTGGTTGATGTTGGTGATCCTGCTCGCCCATGACGTTTACTCCGTCACCAAATCCGGAACGGCGCTCCTGCAGGCGCTGCGGGCTCGCAGTGCGGCACTCGCCACGGTCCTCTCACTGACAGCGCTCTTGACCGTGACTACCGTGAACTCGGCGGCACTCATCATGCAGGCCCTGACCAATTGAGCCCTGACCGATTGAGTGCCGGGCCGCTGCGGGCGGGTTACACCCCGGGAGCCCGAAGAGCCCGCAAAGCGGGCAGCGCACAGCCATGGTCGTCGAACAGCGTGAGGTTTCCATAGGGGTTCGGTAACCCGGGTTCCCAGCCCACCCCGTCCAGCCAGGCGGGTTCCCACACAAAGAACCCCAAGCCGCGGTTGTCCGGAACACGCTGCAAGCACGAACGGAGCGCCTCAAAGTACGCCGCCTGCCCGTCCGGCGTGGCAGGGAATTCCTCCAGGTCCGGCAGCTGCTCCTCGCTCGTACAGAATCGGCTTGGCTTCCCTCTCTGGCTCTCCAGTGTCCACGGGTATGCGGTCTCGACGACAAGGACATCCTTGTCGTACCGCGCCGCGAGATCTATCAGGTTGTCCTGCAGATCGGCGAGCCGGCCGTGCCAAAATGGATAATAAGATAAGCCGATGACGTCGAAGTGTACATCCTCTTCCAGCAGCTGGTCATAGAAGTGGCGGGCGCCGGCATTGTCGCCACCCCGGTCCGTGTGGATCACGATGGCGAGTTCCTGGCCGTTCGGCGTCCCGGTGCGGGCACCCATGATCCCAGCGCGAAGCAACGTCGTGAACTCCGACCAGGGTTCACCGTCCATCCGGCCGATTCGCCCGAGTGGCCACAGGAACCCCTCGGTAACCTCATTGCCGACCTGAAGCATGCTGACCGGCGTGCCCTGTTCGGTAAACGCCGCGACGACGTCACGCGTGTAGGTCCGCAAGGACTCCACGAGGGTATCGAGTGGCTGGCCCCGCCATGCCGCTGGGATGATTTGGTTCGCCGCGTCAGCCCACGTATCCGAGTAGTGCAGATCGACCAGTAACCGCATACCGGCCTCGTGCGCCCTCCGCGCCAGCACGAGGGCGGACTCGAGATCGCTCCAACCAGGGATCGGATCCACCCAGACTCTCAGCCTGACGTAGTTTGCACCATGCCGCGCGATGATCCGCTCGACCGGCTCCTTCCCGTCGTTGTCGCTGGTGCCGTTCCCCATTTCTTCCTCAAGGAGCGTGAACGACAGGTCCGCTCCGCGAACACACAAATTCCCGAGCTCTGTCATGACGGATCTTGATCCACTCGCACGGACACTCAACGACCTAATCACTGTGGCGCCGGTGTTGCAAGGAGCTACCCGGCGACAGCAACGGCGGTTCGGTGCTGGCCGGATTGGCTACCTGCATGATCACGTGGATTGTTCCTCGCGCGGTCGGGGTTGGTTCCAGCTAGCTGCGGCAGGCCCCACTGTCCGTGCAGGCAGGGTTTGACATCCACGGTCACAAGTTATCAAACATCTTTCTTGATCTTTCATGGTGCCACGGCGGCGGGGACACGGACGTTGCCACCGCCACCTCGGTCGGTCGCGAGCCGTGCCGCAACATCCGGGTGAAAAACCGGCGGGCGCCCGCCAGATCCCGCTTCCGCGCCACCAGCACGTCGATGACCTGCCTCCCGAACTGATCGATCGCGCGGTCCAGCCAGACCCACCACCCAGCGACCTTGACAGAGGTCTCATCGGCGAAGCACCGATCCGGCACGGCCGGGCCGCGTCGATCAACAACGGTGTGCAGCGCTGCATCCCACCCGAACACGGTGACATGATCCACTTCGATGCCACGCTCGGTCCGCGGCAGGAGAGTGCACGTGTCAGCAGGGGGTGGCCGCGCGGCGCGTGTCTCCTGGGGGCTGGGGTACGGGTCTGGGCTGACGACGGGCTCGTGTTCGGCTTGAAGGACGGGGAGCCACGGGCGGTGTCGACGCAGATGGCGTGTGAACGGCCGGTTCATCGCGAACCCACCCACCCGAGCCCAGACATCACCACGGTTCTCGCCGGTGTCGAGGATGTCGACGCCGGTGTGTTCACCGCGAACCCGGAGGGCGCGAGGCCCCGGCGACGCAGTGGCCACCACCGCCCTGGATCCCGCCCGCCGACGCCGACCCCCCAACTCGGTGCTGCGCCAACCAGCGGTCTACCTCCCCACTTGTCCCGCTCGCTCGCCACAGCCTGCCCGACCTCGTCCACCGCCAACGCAACTGTGCCGCGAATGTATCAGCCACCGGTCGCCGTGACTCTTGACCGATATGACCGGTCATCAGAGGCGGAGGAGCCCATGGGACGCAGCGCATGCTCCGGGGCTGTCTTGTTGGCCGGTGGACACCTCCGAAGACGAAGACCTGGTGGTGAGCGCGTGTGCGCGGTGCGCGAGTCTTCGGCGTGGAAATCTTTTTCACCCACGCCATCTCACGTGCGCCGTCCTCAGGCACCCGGCTTGCCGATCGTTGGACCCGCTGCCCTTTCTGCGTGCCTCTCGGGCGCTGGTCAGGTCGGACACCACGTCAGTCGTCAACGCCCAGGCAGAACCTCGCGCACCGTAGAAAGGAATCCCATGACTATCCATAATCCGGCGCCGATAGACAATGAGAAGATCCGCAACACCGAGGATGGCGCCGAGCGACACTTTGACATCGTGGCTTGCCCCGAATGCTCCATGACCGCCACCATGCAACAGGGGAATCGAGTGGAAAGCACGGATGGCCCCATCGACCACGTGAGGGTCACCTGCGCTAACCGGCATTGGTTCCTGATGCCGGCCGACACGCTCAACGAGCGCCCGTAGAACCGCTGAAAACCCTACGCACAGAAGCGGCCCACGGGGGCGTGCCTTGCTCGGCATCCTCGAATCGACGATCAACGACCTTGCCGCGCACTCAGCCCGCGTAAACGCGGATCACCCGATAGGCGTGTCTTAAGCGAAGAGTCGTGTTCTCAAGGCGGTGCCGTCACTGCCTACCGGCACCGGATCCTCCAGTGGAGTTCCGCTGACGGCCGCTCGACACGGCTTGCGCTGGCACCCGCGCACGGGTAGCGGCATGAGCGGATGTTCAGAACAACAGGCGTCCACCACGACCGGCAACCGCGCGCCACCCTATGCCAAGATCCTCCAGGTCACTGACCGGTCATGCACAAGTTTGGCGTTGTGGCCGATTCCCTATAATACCGCGAGACCTGCCGCGTCAGCGCCCATCTCCTGGAGATCGGGTCGCGATCCCACTGATCGAGTGGGAACTCATCCTGGTCGACAACGCTCCACGCGCCGCATGCTAGGCAAGGCTCGCCGGTCGCGTGTCGCGAGGCCTTCACCGACTCGACATCTGGGCCCAGTGTGCTTCGGCGACGTCCAACGCCTGCCGGATTCGTTGGTCCTCACCGCTGCCCGTAGTCGCCAACCGCAGTAGAGGCATCTGGTGTGCCCGGAGGATCTCGTCCTTGATCGCGTCCCGCTCTAGCTGGGTCGGGTTGTTCTCGTGAAATGCGAAGCCGTCCACCTCGATGGCCAGCAGCGGATGGTTGGTCACCCGGTTGTAGACGACGAAATCGACCGACGCTCGATGCCGCACGAAGGTCTCCTGCCTTGGCGTCAGCCTGCTGAGGTCGAAAATTAGGTTGCGCACCAGGACCTGGTGGCTCACGGTCAGGTGCGCGTATCGGTCCTCAGCGAGGATCTCGTGGAGCGCGGTCCAGATGATGTCTTCGGACTTATACTTCATCTCGTTCTTCAGCAGCGCGGCCAGTGGTCGCAATCGTTGGTTGTACTCGCGGTAGAGCAGGTCGAACATCGAGATCACGGCGCTGTCGATGACCTCCTCGTCGGGGTTGTGGTAGCGGATGTAGCCGATGAGGTCCCGGATGTAGCGGCTCGTGGGCAACATGTCGTGGTTCGTCACAAGGATGAACTGTTTGACCGCTCGCGACACGGCCACGTTGATCAGGTGCGGGTCGTCCACGAATCTCAGTCCGGTCCGCCCGCGCCAGCCTTCGTCCAGGACCGTGGTCAGGATGACCACCTGCTTCTGCCGACCCTGGAACTTGTGGACCGTGTCTGCCTGGATCCGGTCGATCAGCGCCTCCGTCACCTTGTCGACCTGGCGTCGGTATGGCGTGGTGATGCCGATGTCGGTGCTGACGACGCCCGCGCAGTGCTCCGGGATGACCTCGTTGACGATGACGTCCACCTCGCGCAGGTTCGAGCGACCTCCTCCTCGGTGCTGGCGCATGTGGTTGCCCGCGACTGTGCGCACCACGATCATCGGCCGCTTAGCGTCGCTGGTGGTGAAGGGTATGAGTGCGCCCTCGTAGAACGCCTTGTTGCAGAACCCGATGATGGCCGGGTCGCACCGATAGTGCTCACGCAGCAGTGTGCGCGGGAGATCGTCGCGGTACAGGTCGGTCAGCGACGAGAGGATGCTGTGCTGTCGATAGTCGTAGGCGGGCCTAGACGGGACAAGCCCGTCTGCGGCTTCACCCGCGATGTGCGGTAGCTGTCGGAGATCACCCACCACCACGAGGTTGCGGCAGCAGGAGAGCGCCAGCCCGGCCGCCAGCAGGTCGACCTGCGACGCCTCGTCGATGATGAGATAGTCGAGGAGATACCCGTTCGCGATGCTAGTCCGCAACGAGTGGCAGGTGCTCAGCAGCAGCGGGTAGTCCCGGGTGAAGTCCTTGAACGTACTACCCAGCTTGTAGGTCTGTGCCGAGTACGTCGTCCGAGACAGGGGCTTGTACCGAGCACCGAGTGCGGCGCTGAGAGCCCGGGTCGACAGCTCCTTGTGTTCCTCTACCAACCGGTCGAAGTCTTCTCGCCGCAACTCGTCCTCGACCTGCCCGAGCTGCCCGTCCAGCTCGGCGATTCGATTGTCGTAGTACGCCCGTTGCAGTCGGAGCACGACGTTGGTGTCATCGGGGTCGAGCCCGCGCAGGGATCCGTACCTGAAGTACTTCCGTATCCGCCTGAGGAGCCGGGGGCGGGCGCCGTTGTGCTCCATCTCGGTCTCGGCCAGGTAGTCGAGGATGCGGTCGGACGAGCGGCGGAGCAACGGAAGTCCCTCCAGCGCGGGTGCCTCATGCCGCTGGAGGTGCCGCTCGAAGTGCCGCAGCTCCAGCCGGTAGGCATCGACCAGTCGCCGCAGCTCGGCGCGACTGCGTTCGGCCTCCTGCAACCGGCGGAGGCGGCGGTCCAGATCAATCATCCGCTCGGGGGCCGGCGGGAGGTGCGGAGCGCCGTCCGCGAAGTGCGTGACCTGAGCGTTCCGGGTCGCCTGTCCCGCGAAGAACTCTTCTCGCTTCTCCTTTCGTCCGAGGTTCGTGGTCACATGCCCGAATCCCAGCTCGTCGAGCTTCTCGCGGACATTGTCGACAGCGGCGTTGTTGAACGAGACCACACCGACGGTTCCGGCCTGAGCGGCGATGATGTTGGCGACCAGGTTCAAGATGGTCTCGGTTTTGCCTGTGCCCGGGGGGCCCTCAATGACCGAGACGGAGCGGGTGAGGCCGATTTCGACCGCCTCACGCTGGGTGAGGTTGCAGCGGAACGGGAAGATCGGGGTCGCGGTCAGTTCTCGGGACTCGATCGGCGCACCGGCCAGGTAGCAACCCAGCACGCTCTCGGGGTGGATGAAATTCAGCTTGCCGTACGCATGCCGAAGCGGATCGTTGTCGGGGAGGCGCGACACGATGTCGCGCCAGTAGCCCAGCACCTCAGCCGCTGCCGGAGCCTGCGCGGCGCTCGTTACGATGCGTACCTGCGACGCAGGGTAGGTACCGTATGCCTCCTCCCTCTCCCCTCTGCTGGAGAAGATCCGCCACCAGGCGCCGTCTGGGCCAGTGAAGGTCCAGACCTCGGTTGCGCCTACCCAGATGAAGCCGCGAACCTCGACCTTGGCGCCCGGAGGGAGCGAGACTCGCTCGGAGTTGCGCAGGATCCGCACGCGCTCCGACCCATACGAGAACACCCGAGGATCACCGTTGAAGACGATATCGATCTTGCCGTCAACGGTCGGGGCCTGGTACCTGGCGACATCCCGCGTCCGGTCACCGAACTGTCCTGTCCCCCGGTCGGCAATCAGAACGGCTTCACGACGTGGATCGATCACGATTGCCCTCCGAGTGCGACGTGATCGGCGCCGAGCCCTGCCACTGGCCGACGCACCGTGCAAGGGAGCGCGGCAAGTGCCTACAGGTACTGACCGGTGCCTCGGAGGCCGGGTTCTGGTGGGTGGGTGTCGTGGGGATGCATGCCGGGGGGGATGCTGCCGGCGGGGAGACCTCGGCGCATCTGTTCCAGCTGCACTCTCGCGGCCATCTGCTGGGCGAACAGGGCGGTCTGGATGCCGTGGAACAGGCCCTCCAGCCAGCCCACCAGCTGAGCCTGCGCAATCCGCAGCTCGGCGTCACTGGGTGTGGAGTCCTCGCTGAACGGCAGCGACAGCCGCGCCAGCTCCTCGCGCAGCTCGGTGGCCAGACCCTGCTCCAGCTCGCGGATCGAGGACTGGTGGATCTCCCGTAACCGGTTGCGGCTGGCCTCGTCCAGCGGCGCGGTACGCACCTCCTCCAGCAGCTGTTTGATCATGCTGCCGATCCGCATCACCTTGGCGGGTTGCTCGACCTGCTCAGCGACCTCCAGCCCGCGCTGGTCGTAGGAGTCGCCGCCGGTGGGTGGCACCGCCGTGGCGGGCACCTGTCTGCCGTCCGGCCCGACCACGACGATCTGCTGCTCATCCGGTTCGCTCATGACCCCTATCCTCCGCTCCCTGGGACTCACGATGAAACCACTCAGCCGCGGGTGGTCAGCAGGATCTTGCCGACGACACCACCGGCCTCGAGCATCTGGTGTGCCTGTGCGGCCTGCGCCAGGGGCACAGTCGCGTGCACCACGGGGGTGACCCGACCGTCGCCGAACATCGGCCACAACCGGGCGACGGTGTCGGCGCAGAGGGCGGCTTTGCCGTGCGGACCGTCCACCGGCCGCCCGCGCAGCCCGATCGCCGCGACGCCGGCCCGCTTGGGCAGCAGCGCGCCGAGATTCAGCTCGGCGGTGGCACCACCTTGCAGGCCGATCACGACCAGCCGCCCGTCCGGGGCGAGCGCGGTGAGATTGCGGGACAGGTACTGGGCGCCCATGTTGTCGAGGATGACGTCGACGCGACCGGTGAGCTGCTCGGCGAAGTCAGCCTCGCGGTAGTCGATCAGGATCTGGGCACCCAGCTCCGCGCAGCGCGCCAGCCGCTCCGCTGACGCCGTGGTCGCCACCCGCGCCCCCAGCGCCCTGCCCACCTGGATAGCGTGGGTGCCCACACCGCCGGACCCGCCGTGTACCAGCAGCAGCTCCCCGGCGGCGAGCCCGGCGTGGCGCACCACCGTCGACCACACGGTGCAGGCCACCTCGGGAACGCCGCCCGCCGTGACCACATCGACCCCGGGCGGCAACGGCATCACCTGCCCGGCGGGCGCGGCGACCCGCTCGGCGTAGCCCCCGCCGGCCAGCAGCGCGCACACCTCATCGCCCACCGCGAACCCGGTCACCCCGTCCCCGAGCCCGGCCACCGTGCCGGCGCACTCCAGCCCCAGGATCTCGCTGACCCCGGGCGGCGGTGGGTACCGGCCCTGTCGTTGCAGCAGGTCGGCCCGGTTGACCGAGGTCGCGAGCACGTCGATCAGCACCTCGCCGGGGCCCGGCCTAGGATCGGGCGTCTCGGCCAGGCGCAGCACCGCCGGGCCGCCGTACTCGGTGATCGTGATCGCATGCACGGTGTCTGACAGTAGTCGCCGCGCCTGGCATCGTTGCGGCTATGCCTGATCTGTGGCCGTTGCGGCATCTGGTGCTGCGCACCCCACGCCTGACGCTGCGCCCGGACGACGACGAGGGACTCTCCGAGCTGGCCGTACTGGCGCTGCGCGGCGTGCATCCACCGCGGGAGATGCCCTTCCTGTCACCCTGGACCGACCAGGCCCCCGAGGATCTGGTGCGTGGCACCCTGCAGTTCCACTGGGGCAGGCGCTCGCGACTGACCCCGCTGGACTGGAACGTCGACTTCCTGGTCCGCCACGACGACCGGGTCATCGGCGAACAGAGCCTGTCGGCGAAGGACTTCGCGATCACCCGGGAGGTCTCGACCGGCTCCTGGCTGGGCACCGCGCATCAGCGCCGCGGGTTCGGTACCGAGATGCGCGCCGCGGCGCTGCTGCTGGCCTTCGACCACCTGGGTGCTACCGCGGTGCGCTCCGGAGCGTTCACCGACAACCCGGCCTCGCTGCGGACCAGCGAGAAGCTGGGTTACCGCAGAGACGGCACGAACACCCGCGCCAGGCGGGGCACGGTGGCCACCGAGATCCGCCTAGTCCTTCAGCCCGAGCATCTCGTCCGTCCGGAGTGGAGGCTGCAGGTGGACGGTCTGGAGAGCTGCCGGGAGCTGCTGGGCGCCGTTTAAGGTGCCGGTATGGCCCATTTCGATGACCTGACGACCGAGATCTACCTGCGGGGGCTCGCCGGAGAACGGCCGGACCTGCCGATGACCGCCGAGGGTCTGGAGGCGGCGGCGCGGGATGCGTTGCCGGCTGAGGCGTTCGGCTATGTGGCCGGTGGGGCGTCCACCGAGCGCACCATCGCCGCGAACCGGGAGGCGTTCGCCCGGTGGCGGATCGTGCCGCGGATGCTCCGTGGCGTCACCGAGCGCGATCTGTCCACCACCGTGTTAGGCACGCCGATGACGGCTCCGGTGCTCACCGCGCCGATCGGCGGGCTCGGCCTCGTGCACCCCGACGGTGACCTTGCCGTCACCCGCGCCGCCGCCGCGCTGGGACTGACCAGCGTGCTGTCCACTTTGTCCTCCACCACGCTGGAGGCCGCCGCCGCTGCGGCTCCGGATGCGCCCCGCTGGTTTCAGCTGTACTGGCCGCGGGACCGGGACGTGGCCGAGTCGTTGGTCCGACGGGCCGAAGCGGCCGGATATCGGGCTATCGTGGTCACCGTGGACACCTGGTCGGTGGGCTGGCGGCCGCGTGACCTCCAGCTTGCGCACCTGCCGTTCCTGCGCGCCGAGGCGATCGCGAACTACCTGTCCGACCCGGTGTTCCGGTCCCGGCTGGGCACGCCGCCCGAGGAGTCGGCGCGGGCCATGGAGCTGGCGGTGCGCAGGTGGGTGGAGCTGTTCGGTAATCCGACGCTGGGCTGGTCGGACCTGTCGCTGCTGCGCGAGTGGACCCGGGTGCCGGTGCTGGTCAAGGGTATCTGCCACCCTGATGACGCCCGAGCCGCGCTGGACCACGGCGCCGACGCGGTGGTGGTGTCCAACCACGGCGGCCGGCAGGTCGACGGTGCCCGGGCCGCGCTGGACTGCCTGCCCGATGTGGTGGCCGCCGTCGGCGGTGGGTCCCCGGTGCTGCTGGACTCCGGGATCCGGTGTGGCGCTGACGTGCTGATCGCGCTGGCGCTGGGTGCACGCGCGGTGCTGCTGGGGCGGCCCTGGGTCTACGGGCTCGGGCTGGCCGGGCAACGCGGGGTGGAGCACGTGCTGCGGGTACTCCTCGGTGACCTCGACCTGACGCTGGCGTTGGCCGGCTACGCCGGCCCGCCGGAATTGGGCGCACACAGCGTCGTCCGTGAGATAGTCAGTTAGTCTGAATGGGTGGTCGGGGGGAGTGGCCAGCCGTGCTGGCTCAATGCTGATGAGCTGCGTGCCTGGCGCGCCTACGTGCTCGGCAAGACGCTGCTCGATGTCCAGTTGAACCGCGACCTGCAGGAGGAGCACCAGCTGGCGCTGGCCGACTACGAACTGCTGGTCCGGCTGTCCGAGGCGCCCGGCGGGCAGGTCCGGATGAGCACGCTGGCCGGGCAGGTCGCGTCGTCCAAGAGCCGGATCTCCCATCAGATCGGGCGGATGGAGAAAGCCGGGCTGGTACGCCGCGAGGAGTACCCGGGTGACCGGCGGGGAGTGCTCGCGGTGCTCACCAGCCTCGGCCAGGAGGTGCTGACCAGTGCGGCTCCCACCCATGTCCGCGGCGTCCGGGACAACCTGATCGACCTGCTCTCCGAGCAGGAACGAGTGCTGCTGGCCGAGGTCTTCGAGCGGGTGATGAGCCACCTGCGTGGGCAGTGATCCGCCTCGACGGATGCGGCTGTCGCGGATACCAAACCCGCTCGGCGGGCCGGCCGACCCCCTCCCGGCGGGCTTGCGCCGAATGGCGTAGTAGGTTGCCCGCACCCAGCCCGGCCTCTCAGCGTGGACGGGCATCCCGGCGGCGAGTGGTGGAGCTGATGACAGATCCAGTAGCAGGGGTGGTAGCCGATCAGTCGGGCGCGGGTAAGGCACCGACGCTGGGCCCGGAGCGCGCGCCGTCGGGGGTACGTTTCGCCCCCGCACCGCCCCCGTTGAGGGTGCCCGGTCAGGTGTGTGCACTCACCCCCGATACCGCGATGCAGAAGGTCGTGTTGCCGGGGTTGGTGGAGCTGACGCTGGGCAACGTGGTGGTGCCCGGGCGCTTCGACCCACACCGGATCTCCGGTTTCGTGATGCGGCTGGAGGACGTTCCGCCGAGCTCGTCCTCCGAGCTTGCCCGGCGCCTCGGGTTGGACCAGGTGGCGGGCTGGCCGGTCACCGACGACCTGTACGTACTGCGCTTCTACGCGCACAGCCCGCAGCTCTACATCGCCCCGTTCGAATGTGGCATCTACCAGGTGGACCTGATCGAGCTTCCGGCCGGTACCGAGCTGTGGCGGATCGATTCCCAGGGTGACGAGCAGCGGGTGGGCGCCTACCTGAACCGGCGGATCGGATGGGTCAGGACCGGACCCCCGATGCTCGGCCCGGCGGGCTGGAACCGGCCACCGGCACCGTTGTGGCCCACCGTGCGGCGCGGTCTGGTCGCGGGGTACCGCGGCGAGGACTTCGACGCCGACTTCGGCCCTCGCCCTGGTGAGGTGACGCTGCACCCGTTGCCCGGCCAGCAGCCTGGCGAGGACTTCATCGACCAGGCCGGCGCCTGCACGCTACCGGTGATGATCGGTGAGCTCGACTTCCTCGATGTGGTGCGCTGGTGCGGCGGGTGGCACGGCCTGCCAGTCGAGTTGGTGGACACCGAGCCGGAGTGTGCCGTGATCCACTACATCGGGAGGAACGGCCCTCGGGCAGCTGACCTCGGCCTCGCGGAAGTCGACTACCGGGTCTGGCGCGGGTCCGTCCCCCACACCGAGCTGGTCGACGTGGCGGAGCAGCGGGTGGCGCTGCGCTAGCGTGGCTGACGGGAAGCGTGGCAGAGCGGTCTAATGCACTCGCCTTGAAAGCGAGCGTGCCGAGAGGCACCGTGGGTTCGAATCCCTCCGCTTCCGCCACTGTGACCAGTACGGACGCCGAGCTGGCGCGGTCAGCTCGGTCGGCGTCCGTGCTAGCGGTTGCGTTTCTGGTGGCGTTCACGCCGCTAGGCGCCTCGCTCGGGTGCGACCGCTGCTTCGCCACGACCGTCGTGATGTTCCGGCGAGGTATCTCCGGCTGGCTCCCACAGCAGCCCGCCGACGCGCTGGGCAACATCCCGCAGGATGGTCGTGGTGAGGTGCTGGTACCGCGCGGCCATCGTCGTGTGGGACCATCCCATCACGCCCATCACGGTGCGCTCGGCAACGCCAAGCAGGAGGAGCACCGTCTCAGCGGTGTGCCTTGCGTCGTGTAACCGCCGCTCGGAGGCCCCTGCGCGGGTGACCAGTAGTTTCCAGTCGCGGTGATCCGTGCGTGGGTTGAGTGGCTGCCCGGTCGGTGTGGTGAACACGTAGCCGGTCTCTTGCCACAGGTCGGCTGCCTTAGTCCGTTCCTGGTCCTGCTCGGCTTTGTGCCGCTTGAGCAGTATCACCAGCTCATCGGGTAGACCGATGAGCCGATTGCCGGCCTTGGACTTCGTGCTGCCGGTCTCGTCACGGAGCGGGACACGTTGCGGGCGGTGCCCGCCGTGCTTGTGGCCACACGGCTCGGCACACCCGTGCTTCCACTTCTGCCGTAGCCGGCTCCGACGCGTCGTGAGTGCGCAGGCTACTTCGTCCATGTCCGGCCACCGCAGCCCGAGTACCTCGTCTTGCCGCATTCCGAGGGCCGGCGCGATCGCCCATCGGGCACTGTTCCGCTGCTTCTGGGCCGTTTCCATGAGGCGCTTGACCTCACCCACCGAGTACGGCTCGGCTTCTTCTTCGTCCACTTTCGGTGCTCGGGCCGGCAGCGCGGGGTTCTCGGTGAGGTGCCTGCGCCGCACTGCCTCATTCAACGCGGCCCGGATGGTTCGATGCGCTCGGTGCGCGGTGGCCGGTTTCGCCGGCTTGATTTTTTCACCAGTCTTAGACGGTGCCCGGACTTCCGTCATCATTCTTCGGTAGAGCCGTTCCGGGTGCCCGGGTTCCAGCTTGTCGAGCCGGTGTGCACCGATACCGGGGATGAGATGGACGAGGACGGTGTTCTCGTGCGCATCCCACGCGTTCTCTTTCATCGTCGGCGGGGCAACGATGGTATACAGCCAGTGGTTCAGGTTCGGCGGAGTCGAGGATCAGCCGGGGCGTGACGTAGAACTGCTCACTGGCGTGAGTGTGGGCGCACTACAGCACCAGGGCCGGGGCGCAGTGCTCAGAAGGGAACACCGAGAAGCGCCCACGAACGCGGCCACATCGTCGAGCACCTCATGCGCGGCCCGCACGATGGCTCCGGGCGGTGGCTGCCCCAACCAGCCCAGTGGCCGGGCTGGTGTGCTCCCGGGCGCGGTCGGTGGCGTCCCGGTCTGCTCTGCGTGCCAGATGCGCTGACAGCCCTCAGAGCAGAAATCCGCTGACGGCGACGCGCCAAGAGGCTGCGCGCAGTGCTGGCACTCGCGGCCACCAATCGCGGCATCGATCGTGATCAGCGCGGTGCTGATGTCGGGTCTCATGCCGCCCCCTGGCGGCTGGTACGGATGGTGCCGCGGCGGGGGTTACGGGCCCCGGCCGCGAGCCCGGCGGTGATGACTCGGGCGATTTCGCGGGGTGTGCAACCGCAGTCGGCACTGATCCGAGCACTGGCGGCGGTGGTGAGTTCAGCCCGCGCGGTGACCTCATGGAGCAGGCCGCCGATGAGTTGGCCTAGGGCGTAGGCGGCGCGGCACAGCACTGCGTTGTACTGCCCTCGCGGCGCCGTGCGCACCCGTTGGCACTCGCCTCGCACGGGGGGCCGGTCACGTAACCGCTGGGGTCGACAGCGGCGGCCACAGCGGGCGTTGAGAGCGTCGGAGGCGGCTTGGGCGTGAGGGCCTGGTGTAGCCCAACCGGGCAGCTCAGCGGGATCGCAGTCGTCAATCAGCTCATATCCACCGGGGGCACCGGGCTGCCGGGTGCGACGACGTACCCTCCGTGCGCCCGGGTGTCGATCTTCCACCCGCTCCTGTCGTGGGTATTGCGCAGCGCCGTCCCGGCCGGGGCGGTGTAGTACAAGTGCCAGCCCTTTGACGGATGGACGCGGTGTAGGTCGGGGTGAGCGTGATGCCGTGCTCGCGGGCCAGGGCCCGCAGCACCCCGGCACCGGAGCCGATCCCGAGAGCGGCCCACCGGTCCGGCACGAGCTCGCCGGGTTTGGGGGTGTCGAGGTCGATGACCACCAGCCTCGAAGGGCCGGTCGCGATCCCGATGGTGTGCGGAATGTGCCGCCACCAGTAGGTGATCTGCTCGGGATCGGTGCTAGCCCGCGCTTCCCACCGATCGATGACCGGCGGTTTCTTGGCACCGGGGGTAATCGGGAACACGTGCCAGCCCCGGGCGGCGAAGTGCAACGCCCACGCTCGCAGACATACGTCCGTGATAACCCGGCCTTGTTTGATCCAGCCAACGAACCCCGGCCCGGCGGAACGCAGCACCAACTCTTCACAGTGGGCATCGAGATCATGACGATCATCGACCAGGTCACGGCACACATGCCCTCCACTGTCGTGGCTCAACTGTGGGACCTCCAACCTGGTGTGCCCATGCTGCGCTGTCGGCGAATCTCGATCGATCAGAACGGACGACGCGTGGAAATCTCAGACGCCGAATACCCCGCAGATCGTACCCGTCTGGACTTCATCACCCCGCTTATCCCATGGGAGACAAACTGAACAATCTTCAGCGCACGCTCAGATGCGACGATAACCCATATCAGGAGTCACGGCCGTTCAGCTGCTTGGACCGGAACTTCCGGGCCACCAGCTCGGCGCGGCGGTGGGCATGAGTCCACATGCTTCCAACTGGGCGTCGAGCGTTGTAACGGTTTGGGTGTCGTCCCAAGGTCGCATCAGAACTCGGACGGCCTGGAGTTCTGCTGTGAGCCGTGGGGAGAGGCTCGCGCGGCCGGCCGCGTCACCGAGCACCCGCGCGGCCTCGGTGACTTCCCTGGAACGGACGAGCGCGTTGGCCAGTCGTATCTCGCAGCGAGCGTAGTTGCCTACATAGGCGCGGTCGAATCGTGCCGAGGCGTTGGTTGCGGCGTCCACGGCTTCTTTTGGTTTGCCCAGCAGTGATAGGCAGACGCTGCGTCGACTGTCCAACGAGCCCTCCTGCACCCAGTATGCCAGCGAACCCGGGGCACACACGTTCCCGTTGGCGAGGAATTCCTGAGCGCGTGCGCACGCGGTCATATACGGCCCGTGTCGGCCGTCTAGGGCGTATGCGCCAGCGGCTTGTATTTCGGCGTGGGCTTTGAGTCGGGCGTCATCGGTGCGTGCTGCCAGGCTGCGCGCGGCGGCGGCGGTGTCCAGAGCGGTACACGTGTCGCCGAGTAAGAATGCCGCAAAGCTGGTATTGGCTGCCGCATAGGCGGCGCATGCCGGGTTGTGGGCGTCGTGACCGGCTCGGCGGGCGCGGCCGAAGTAGCGCCTGGCCGCGTCGGGATGGCCCATATCGAGGAGATAGCCACCGATCGTGGATGCCATGTTGCTGTCCACGGTGCTCATAGACCTGCGCAATTCCTCCGCGCAACCACCGTCGAGTAGACGACGCACGATCCCATGTTGCACAACGACCGTATCCAGCACCTCACACGGCCCGAGCGTATCTTCTTGACGCTTGCAATGGGCCAGCGTAGTCGCCAGGTTCTTCACCACATGGGCATCGACCCGATGCGGAGCGTCCAGAGCCCGCGCCACCCGAGCGCACTCGTCAGCGTCCAGACCAGACAGACCCACGGCCGCCAGCGCCCACCTGGCGACCCGCAGTGCCTCGCGACGACCTAAGGACCGCGCCAACGTCGCGACCACCTCCCGCATGAGCTCCTCGGCCAGCTCACCGTCTGCACCCATCGTCTCTGACCACGCGTCGCACCCACTGACCTGGTCACGCTCCCGCGCACTCTGCGAAGGAGCGGACGAAGCTTTCAGGGCGTCCGCGTCGGCCTGCGCCGCTGCTTGCCGTGTCTGGCGCTGGTGGGTACGCCAACGGCCACGATAGTCCTGTTCGGCCAGCGCCAGCGTGCTGTGCTCCGAGATCAGGGCACCCTCAGCGCGGCACACGTCATCGGTGATCGTCCACAGGGTGGCGGGCATTCCGCGCGTGCCATGTTCGATCTTCGATATCGTGCTGCGGGTCCTCCCGATAGCCCGGGCCAACTCGGGCTGCGACATCCCCGCCGCCGTGCGGTAGGTGGCCAGATGCGCACCGAGGTTCCGCCGCAAGGTCCTCAGCCGCACCCGATCAGCCGCCAGTTCCCCCGTATCGACCGTCACAGCCATCAACCCTAGAGGGGTGGCATGCAGCTGTGACAGGCGGTGACAGCTCAATGGTCCGGTGCGAGCCACTCCCTACTGTCGCTCTGGTCGCACCTGTCACAGCTGGCGGTTTCAATCGGTCATGGCGACACAGTGCTTCACGATCAGTTCATTGAAGACCTCGATCGGCTTCTTCCAGCCTAGTGTCTTGTGTGGCCTCCCATTCAGTTCCGCCGCTACTCTCTATCAAGTTCCTCTTGGGTGCGCAAGGACGGGTCGGTGCCTTTGGAGAAGTACTGCCGGAGCAGTCCGTTGGTGTTCTCGTTGGTGCCGCGCCGCCACGGTGAGTGCGGGTCGCGGAAGTAGACGGGTAGGCCGGTGCGGATGGTGAGGTCGGCGTGGCGGGCCGTTTCCTTGCCCTGGTCCCAGGTCACGCTGTTACGCAGGAACTCGGGAAGGGTTTCCATTTTCTTGGCCAGGAGCGCGGCGACGCGGTCGGCGTGGCGATCGTGGGGAGTCCGCACGAGCATAGTGAACCGGGTGGTCCGCTCGACCAGGGTCGCGATCTGCGGTTTGCCTCCTTTTCCGATGATGGTGGGTCGGACCGGGGCGCGGTGCCGGGATTGCTCCCGGTCCGCCCA